>Ga0209046_1000037_pt1 | contig 132256 bp, 96 predicted proteins | sample SaaInlV_200m_DNA_5_FD_184669 | JGI IMG/M metagenome (GOLD analysis project Ga0209046, IMG submission 184669) | Marine microbial communities from expanding oxygen minimum zones in the Saanich Inlet - Saanich Inlet SI073_LV_150m_DNA (SPAdes) (version 2) | ecosystem: Environmental > Aquatic >... | reverse complement strand
TCATCGATCAACGCAATCGGCCCGTGCTTCATTTCCGCCGCCGGATAGCCTTCGGCATGAATGTAAGAAATTTCCTTCAGCTTGAGCGCGCCCTCCAGCGCAACCGGGAAATTCAGTCCTCGGCCGAGGTAGAGAAAATTGTCCACATCCTTGTATTCCCACGCCACTTTTTCAATTTCTTCTGATTGCCCTAACACGCGGGCGACATCCGCGCCGATTCCGGACAATGCTTTTGCCAAAGTTCTGCCTTCAATGGCGGACATTCCGGCACTTTTACCGAGACGAAGCGCGAGCATATACAACACCGTAACCTGCGCCGTAAATGCTTTGGTGGAAGCCACGCCGATTTCCGGTCCGGCGTGTGTATAAATTCCGCATTCCGTTTCTCGGGCGATACTGCTGCCGACCACATTGCAAATCCCAACCGTCAGCGCACCTTTTTCCTTGGCTTTTTTAATTGCAGCAAGCGTGTCCGCCGTTTCACCGGATTGGCTGATGGCAAGTACAAGAGTATCTTGATCCACGATATTTCTACGATAGCGGAATTCCGACGCATATTCAACGTGAACGGGAATTTGGGCGTATTCTTCAATGAGATATTTTCCAATCATGCCGGCGTGCCACGATGTTCCGCAGGCGGTAATGTAAATCCGGTGTGCCTGTTCGAATCTCGGAATCCAATCTTCGATACCTCCAAGATGGGCGGTGCCTTTATCAACCAAAAGCCTTCCACGAAGTGTATCGGGAATGGTCTGCGCCTGCTCGTGGATTTCTTTGAGCATGAAGTGAGGGAAATTCCCTTTTTCAATCTGTTCCACACTCAAATCTATTTCTTTAATTTCTTTCGAAAGAAGGATGTCTTTTTTGATATTTTTTACCTCGTAACCATTCGGGGTCATGCAGACCATTTCTCCTTCGTCCAAGTACACCACTCTTCGTGTATATTCCACGATTGGAGACGCATCGCTGGCAACAAAATATTCATCATCGCCGACACCTAAAACCAGCGGACTTCCGAGCCGAGCTACAATAATGGTTTCCTGTTCATCTTTGCAGGTGACCGCAATCCCGTAGGCGCCGACTACTTCCTGAAGCGCCGACCGAACCGCCTGCTCAAATGAGATTTCTTCTTTTTGATACAGATACCCAATGAGCTGAACCAACACTTCTGTATCAGTTTCAGTTTTGAATGAAACACCTTTTTCGTGTAGATAGGTTCGTAGAGAGGTGTGGTTTTCTATAATGCCGTTGTGAACGAGAGAAAATGTTTCGGATGCATCCGTATGAGGATGGGCATTGATGTTGTTTGGTTCGCCGTGCGTTGCCCAGCGCGTATGGGCAATTCCGATGGTTCCGCTTATAGGTGAATCATCCACTGCCTTGCTTAATTCCGATACTTTTCCTGCCTGCTTTACAATTTGGATTCCGCCTGTTCCCATAACAGAAATCCCGGCCGAGTCGTAACCGCGATACTCCAGTCTTTGCAGTCCTTTTAATAAAATCGGGACAGCATCTTTATTACCAATATATCCTACAATTCCGCACATAAATTTTTGCCTTTAATAATCCTCTAATGGCTGAATATAATTCAAGTTCCCAAAAAAGGCAACCTCGACCTTATTCCCATTCAATGGTTCCGGGCGGTTTAGATGTTATGTCATACACAACCCGATTTATGCCACGCACCGAATTCACAATTTTATTCGCAATTTTCGAAAGTACTTCATCCGGCATGTGATACCAATCTGCTGTCATTCCATCTGTACTTGTAACAGCGCGAATTGCTAAAACATCTTCATAGGTTCGTTGATCGCCCATTACTCCTACTGTTTTTACCGGGAGCAAAACTGAAAATGCTTGCCAAATTTCATCGTACAAATTTTCATCCCTTAAAATAGACATATAAATATAATCAGCCTCACGCAAAGTTTTCAGTCTGTCCTTTGTGATATTTCCCATAATTCGAATGCCAAGACCGGGACCGGGGAACGGATGTCTTCCCACAAGAGATTCTGGCAATCCCAATTCTCTTCCAACTTCACGAACTTCGTCTTTAAATAATTCCTTGAGAGGTTCAATCAATTGAAATTTTATATTGTCAGGAAGACCTCCGACATTATGATGACTTTTAATAGTTTCTGCTGAATCATTTATACTCATCCCGCTTTCAATAACGTCAGGATATAACGTACCTTGCGCTAAAAATTTGAACTCCCCCAGTGATTTTGAAATGCGTTCAAATGATCGAATGAACTGTTCACCAATGATTTTTCTTTTTTGCTCAGGTTCTGAGATTCCATCTAATTTATGTAAAAAAATCTCTGACTCATCATATGATTCAATTTGCATCCCAAGTCCCTTTTTCAATGCAGCTACACAGGAATCAGCTTCATCTTTCCGCATCATACCATGATCAATCAAAACCCCAGTGCATTGATCTCCAATCGCTTTATGTAAAAGTGCTGCTACTACAGAAGAATCTACCCCTCCACTCACGCCACAGAGTACATGTGCATCGCCTATTTTTTTTCGAATCAACGCAACTTGTTCATCTATAAATAATCCCGGTGTCCATGTCGGCGCGCATCCTGCAACTTTGAATAAGAAATTTTGAATAATATCAAGCCCAAACTCAGTATGAGCTACTTCAGGATGAAATTGGGTAGCATATAATTTTTCCGATACATTACACATGGCAGCCACGATTCCGTTAGAAGATTCTGCGAGTTTTTCCCATCCGGCCGGAATTTTTGATACCCGATCCATGTGACTCATCCAGACTTTACTTTCTTCAGGAACATCTTCAAAAAGGTTGTTTTTTTCAAGAACTTTGACACTCGCAAATCCATATTCGCCATGGGTTCCCGGTTCCACGGTTCCTTTAAAATGATGTACCATGAGTTGAAGTCCGTAACAAATTCCTAACACAGCGAAATCCGAAGTAAAAATTTCCGGGTCAAACGCATAGGCAGAGTCATCAAAAACACTGGATGGACCGCCCGATAAAATGACTGCTTTTGGGGCTCGTTCCATAATGTCATTGATAGATGCATTATGGGGTAAAATCTCTGAAAACACATTATTTTCGCGTATTCTCCGAGCAATTAGTTGGGTGTACTGCGAGCCAAAATCGAGTACGACAACACCGTGTTTATGAGATTCATTCATTCCAAATTCCAATTTTGAAGTGTAGGCAAATACGATTCATCGGTTAAATCATGGCGGATGGGTGTAATGCTCACAAAACCGTCTTTTACTGCCTGCCCATCTAAATCAGAATCTGTGTCAGGATCTTCGAGATTTCCCGTCATCCAATAATAAATACGTCCTCTCGGGTCTTCTCTTTTCTCAAAATGGTCTCGAAAATACACGTTTCCCTGTCGAGTTATTTTTGTCCCCTTTATTTCGACTTCAGGTATGCCCGGGATATTAACATTGAGAAGTGTTCCTTGAGGCAATCCAGTTTCCATCACACGCGATACAACTTTTTGTGCTACAATTTTTGCGTAAGTAAAATCGCCTTCTCTAAGAACATCCAAACTAAAAGCAATGGATGGAATATTCAGGATCGTTCCTTCAGTTGCAGCCGATACGGTCCCGGAGTAAATCACGTTATTCCCTGTATTTGATCCCATATTAATTCCGGATACAATGATATCCGGTTTGGTGTCCATCAGCGCCTGTACGCCAATTTTTACGCAATCTGCCGGTGTTCCGTTTACTGCGAATCCCTGAAATCCATTGGTTCTATTTAGAGGCTCAACTCGAATTGGATCGGCGATGGTAATGGCATGCCCTACGGCACTTTTCTCTGTGTTGGGTGCAACTACAATGACATTTCCCAAAGATTGTACCGCATCCCAAAGGGCGTAAATACCGGGAGCGTGAATCCCGTCGTCATTGGTTACAAAAATGGTTGGCACAGTTAGGTTAGGTTGCTAATTAGATTGTGTAGAGTTTCTTTCATTGATTCTCGAGAAACAATATGATCGATAAAGCCTTTATCCAAAAGAAATTCGGATCGTTGAAATCCTTTCGGCAAATCTTCGCCGATGGTTTGTTTGATGACGCGCGGGCCGGCAAACCCGATGAGCGCCCCGGGTTCGGCTAATATAATATCTCCAAGCATTCCGAAACTGGCTGTTGCCCCTCCCGTAGTAGGATCCGTTAAAATTGGAATATACAAACCGCCATTTTCGGAAAATTGAGAAAGTTTGGCGCTAATTTTTGCAAGCTGCATAAGTGAATATGCACCTTCCTGCATCCGAGCTCCACCAGATGCGCAAATTACAATCAGCGGAATATTTTTTTCCTGCGCCCTATCAATTGCTCTAAACAGTTTTTCACCCAAAACTGAGCCCATACTTCCACCGATAAATTTGAAATTCATAATCCCGAGAATAACATCGTGTGTTTGTATTTTACCCTCATAAATAGAGATTGCATCTTTATCTCCTGCCTTTGATTCTGCAACCTTCAGTTGATCAGTATATTTTTTTTCCGCTTTAAAATTCAGTGGATCACTCGATTTCAAGTTAGCAAACAATTCCGTTTCCGGTTCATCATCCAACAAAAGATCTAAATAATACTGAGGGTTTACCCGAAAGTGGTGGTTGCAATGATGGCAAACTGAATTTCGTTTTTCGATTTCCGGTTGATAGAGAATTTCGGAGCAGGATTGACATTTTATCCACAACCCGCCCGGAATATCTTTTTTATCCGTCTCGGTAATTTTTTTATCTTTTCGTTTAAACCAAACCATTAGGCTACTTTAGTCATAATTAATGCATCTTCACCGTCGGGATAATATTGTTCACGCTTCCCTACAGATTCAAATCCAAAATCGGAATATAGTTTTATAGCAGGGATATTGGACTTCCGAACTTCCAGCGAAATATGCGAATTCTTGTTGATGGAATTAAAAAATGCTGTCATGAGTTTTTGTCCAAAACCTCTATGCTGAAAAGGCAAATCAACTGCAATATTCAAAATTTGCGCTTCCTGCTCTGTGTCGATTGCAAATACGTATCCAACTATTTTTTTATTACACGTAACTACCAAATTGATTGATATGTCCTGAACAAATAAGAATTCGGAAATTTGGTTTCGAGTCCACGGGTGTTGGAATACACGCGCTTCAATTCCCGCCATTGCATCCAAATCTGCAACGTTTGCTGGTCGTACCTCAATCATTTATTTTCCTCTATTTTAAAGGGTGAAATATACTCAGGTACAAGTTTGAATGGCTCATAATTTACCCATCCCTTAAAGTGTGTATCGGCAAGTCTTCCAACGGAAGTAGCCGACGGTTGAGTTTTACCTTGATTTCCAAGAAAGCGTTCACAATTCCATTGGATGACATCATCACGAGACCCATTTAGTTCGAGTTCTACATCACTCCATGTTTGGGAACTTGGTTCGTTTATTGGTTTCGGAAAATCATTCGAATTGTTTACTGTTTGATGAAATAAAATATCTCTATGAGAAAAAAGTAAAACGTTTGCTGATTCTGATTTATTAGCCGCATTTTCTGCCATTGCAAGTAAAGTCGGTACAGGAATGAGTGGAAGTCCTTGGCTAAATGCCAACCCCTTTGAATAGCTAAGTCCGATACGCAAACCTGTAAAACTACCCGGTCCAATCGAAACAGCAATCCCATCTAAATCTGCCAATTTAAAATTTCCGGTTTTTTTCACATCTTCAAAAAATAGTGGTAGTATTTCAGCGTGCTTTCTAGGAATGGAATCTTCTTTTATTGCTCTCGTGATTCCGTCCACACAAAAAGCAACACTGCATATGTCGGTTGCGGTTTCTATTGCTAATATATTCATAACGATTATTTGATAATTATTCTGCTCAAACCAACTGCATTTTTAAACCCCATTTTGTTTTCGCTATTGCAGGGAAAAAACGGGGCACCAAAATTATTCCACCGAAGGTCTCCCTTGGCACGGGGGATAATAAATGATGGGTCATCGAAATTGAGATAAATTTGTGACATTATTCAATTTTTTCCAAAAACTAAGTTGGGATTAATAGTTAGATTTCTTGAATTCATATCATCATAACAATGCGAAAAACGAAGATAAACCGTATCTGGCGGTAAAATTGGCTGAATGATATCTGCCCATTCGATAAGCGTTACAGCATCCACCGCATTCAAAATTGATTCACCATCAATATTCAGAAAATCGTCGGACCCTTTAAGGCGGTAGCAATCCACATGCACCAACTTTCCTTTTCTACAGTTATACTCGCTTACAATTTTAAAGGTTGGTGATCCGACGCTCTCAGTAACGCCAAATCCTTTTGCGAATCCCTGCGTAAAGGTTGTTTTCCCACTTCCAAGATCACCAATGAGCGCAAGAACTGTTCCCTGCTGAACGGATTCACCAAACGTCTCAGCAAGTTTCTGGGTTTCGGTTGTGGATGATAATCGATACGTTTGATTTGACGTCATCTCAAGTAAGTGGAGTAAGAGTTGCAAGCGGAACCAACATTTCGTCCATAGAAATCCCGCCATGCTGGAAACTGTTTTTTATTTTTTTCTCATACCGATGCTGCTGGTTCGGGTAAAGAAAATATACATCGTCTTTCGCAATGAGATAATTTGTCTGATGCACAAGTTCGGGAAGGCCATAATCTGAAGGTTTTCTAATAATAAGTGCGTGCTTTTCATTGCAATTCAGATTGCGCCCCATTTTATATCGGATTCCGCTAGATGTCTCTTTATCGGCACCAACCAAAACGCCTTTACCAACCCGGATGCTGCCATGATCACTTGTAATCACAACTGTAAAGCCAGTTTCTTTGAGTGTTTTCAAAACTTTTAACAGCCATGAATTTTTGAACCATGTTTTGACGGAGCTTCTATAACCGGACTCATCCGGAACCATTTCCTGCAGAACTTCTGATTCAGACCGCGCATGAGCTAAAATGTCAATGAAATTCACAACAATTGCCATTAAATCCGAATCAAGATAATCGCCGACATGAGATTGATAATTATTCCCCTCAGATACTTTCCATATTTTTTTAAAATGCAGTTTTACATTGGCTAAATCTAATCGGGAAAGTTGATCCGATAAAAATATTTCTTCAAAACGATTGACACCTTTTTCCTGTTGCATGGCTTCGACCTGTTCAGGATATTTCTTGCAAAATTCGTTCGGAAACATTCCGGAAAATATAGCATTCCTGCTATAGGGTGTTGCAGATGGAAGTAATGCAAGACTAGGATCAATGACAATGTCGAATAGGGATCGAAGTTCTGTCATAAGTGTCATGAAATGATCGTGACGCATACAATCCAGAACCAAAAGGCACACTTTTTTTCCTTCGTTGAGCTTTGGTGCAACTGCAATTGGAATGGTATCGTGAACCATTTGGGGACGGTTTTGACCTACCACCCAATTTGAATATCCGTTTTCGATGAATTGGATAAAAGCCCTATTGGCCGACTGGATTTGATCAGCAAGAATATTTCCCAACCCGGTATCTGAATGTTCATCAAAATTGAGCTGCCATTTAACGAGTTTATTATGAATTTCCCACCAACCAGCAAAGGATGGATCGGATGATAGTTTCGATTCGATATCCTGAAATTCTTGAAGATATCCGCTCGTTGCCTTTTCTTCTTGAATCTTATGTTTTTCCAGCACCTGCTTGCATGCCATGAAGACTTGACTTGGATTTACCGGTTTTATTAGGAATTGTTCTACCTGTTCAGAAATGGCTTCATCCATTAGCCATTCTTCTTCACTCTTGGTAATCATGACAACGGGCAAAGCCGGACAAGATTCTTTGAGACGTCTAAGCGTTTCCATTCCATCCATCCCCGCCATGAATTGGTCAATAAGCGCTAAATGAAACGGTTCATCTTCTGCAAATGCAATCCCGTCACTTCCATTTGTTGCTGTGCGGATATCATACCCTTTTTCTTCCAGCGCAAGAATATGTGGTTTTAGATGATCAATTTCGTCATCGATCCAAAGGATTTTACCTCGATATTGGGTTTCCATAAGACTTGAAAATTACTGCTTTTTTATATAGGACAGAAATGGTTCATGTAATGTTTTTTGTCGGAATGGATGAAAAAAAATGGGAATGCTGATATGTTGGACCAGCCTGTCCTCAACTTAGAGAGAGAGAACAATAATTATTCTATTGATCTTGCCAGAATAAGGATGACAATGGACAAAGATTATAGATTATTTCAGTAAAATCATTTTCCGCGTATCGTGATAGGACGGCGTGTCCAAACGCAGAAAATACATACCGGCGGCAACGGAACGCCCGTGAGAATCGCGACCATTCCAAATAATTGAGCGGAATCCTGCAGGCTGAATATCATTAGAAATGATAGTGACTTCCCTTCCTTGAATATCGTAAACAGTCAAACGAACACGGGAATCTTCAGGAAGATCGTAGCGAACTGTTGTTGTGGGATTAAACGGGTTCGGGAAATTCTGGTGCAATGCAAACACAATTGGCAATGGCGGAACCGTGGAGAAATCAGTTTGCCCAGAGGCCTTTTCCCAGATCATTCCGGAGCGGTCGCGGATATCTGCTTGCCAATTAATGGATGTTTCCACATCCTGAAGTGTCCGAAACTCAATTGATGCCAATGCAGATCCTAGGGTTAAATCTGTACTGAAATCTGCGAGATTTATACGAAGAATGCCTTCTGTTTCTGACGCACTGGCAAGAACGATCCAGTTAGCATGCTGTGCGGCAACTGCGTTCTTAAATTCAAGAGCCAATGGATCGTAAGCAATAAGTAACTCCCCTGCGCCGACGCGCGCTAACGAATCAACATTAATGTTCAAATAAAGAGATTCGACCTCGACACCGACTTGTTTTTTCGGGAACGTCGTTTCGACGGAAATTCCGGAATTTTCTGTGGTACGAGCATTCGTCATCCAGCCGTCGTTTGGAATAAATCCTGCAGACCAGTTCCACATTTGGACAAAAACCATGAGATCTTCAAAATCAATTTTGCCATCGGGAACAATCCTTAAATTCGGAGCAGTCCCTTCGGCCGGACCTGTTTCACGTTCGCCATAATTGGTCGGTTCCCACCATGCTTGCTGAAACGCCAAGAGATCTGAAAAATCAACAAGAGCAGAATTGTCATAATCGGCGAGGTAAGGCGTATCATATTCAAGGATTGTGATATCCAAATCATCATCCTGATCACCATTCATATTTCCGTCGTACGGATTGCCAAGTGTATCTTTTAATTGAGTAGAAATGATAAGCGTTACGGTTTCGCCTGCGTAAAAATTATCATCAGGAATTAGTGAAACCCGAACCTGAGAACCTATTGTCATTATATTGGTTGATACTGAAATTGGGCCACTTATACTTCCGGAAAGTGTGATGCCGGAATCCACCGTTGACTGATCTAATTCCCCCGGGAAAAACAGCAAAAATGAGTCGTACCAATTCAAAAGTGCCGAGGTGTCCGGGGAATAACTTACCAAATTGATGAGATCCTGATTGTCCACGGTAAAATCAATTGTATCGGCATTTCCATATTCCCATCCGTCCGATAATGAAAGAGCGAGAAGTATTTGGCCATCATAATTTGCCAAATCTGTTGTCGTATTCCAGGTAAAGTTGCCGGAATAATCCGACGGAGTCAGCGGATCCGAGATTGGATTGATTAGGGTCGGTTCCATCCAAGAAGACCCGCCGTCCGCGGAATAAGAAACTGTCATATTATATTCGTCATTGGTTGAATCTGAAATCAGGTAGTTCACCTCAACCTCACCGGAAATTTCTTCTGTTGGCGGATTATAAAACACTACAGTTCCGATGTGGTTATCCACTGCAAAAGGTCCAAGAAATCCGTTAACCGCTATAAAACCATCATTCACTTCTGCTTTGAGCCACACATCGTTGACCATTACATCACCCAGATCATATTGAGAATCCCACGACATCCAAGACCTTGAAGACGATCGCGAATTCTGGGGAAGATCAATTCCACCCATTGCCAAAGATTTAGTTTGATCATTAGATGGTTCGGATTTTGAAGCTCCTATTGGTTGCGCCGACGCTTCAATCCAGTTACTTGAATCGGTTGAAAAATACAGGACAGCATTGAGTTCATCTCCGTCCGGATCGCTCATATCTATATTAAATAAAACAAATCCATGCTGTTCTTCCAACGTCATATTTAAAGAGACAGAAGGCGCATTGTTGGACGTAATTCCAAGCGGATTTTCGTAGGCGCCTATGTCCGGGTTTGAGTTCTCAGGGTTGGGACGAGAATTGTTGTCAAGATCATAATCGGGGGCGACATACCAAATGCCGGCAATTTCTATCGAATCAATTCCGGCGCCTATGCAGGAAGATGAATCAGAAAGTCGGTAATCGCCGTTGGCTGTATCTGAAAATAATGGATTGAAATCAATATTCCCTGCACCTGTCCATCCGCCTTCAATGTTTGAATAAACGACATCCAATAACGAATTATTGGTTACTTCGGGACCTTGGGCGGCGTTGGCGTAAATCGAATTAATCAGCAATCCATAGGAATTTGAATTGAGGATAAAAACATCAGGGTTATCCGATTGACCGACAATAGTGCAATTGACCATATTTATTTTCCCGTTGTTTAAATGAACAGCCGGGCCGTCATTATCAGCAATTAATGTATTAACTATTTTTACCGGATCAAGATTATCGCCTATGCGGATGGCCGAGCAGCCATTGCTATTGGTATTATTCCGAAGGATTGAATTTGAAATTTTAATGTTAGAAGATACACTGTCACCATGTACAAGGATTGTTCCACCCCAAGCATCTGCAGATTGCGCAACATTATTTTCAAGGATACAGTTATCAATAAAGACATCTGTGACAGATGAATAGATATCAATTGCGGAACCGCCCTGCCCTGTCCGGTTTCCATTTTTTAAAGAAAACCCGGACAAATTAGAATTACCACCGCCATAAAATGTTACAAGGGCATAATCCACACTAGAATGAATGATGGATGTTATTTGCGGTCCATACAAACTTTTTAATACTAAATCTTTACCCATAAATATATTTTCATTAAAATCTCCGGAATCAACCAGAATGCTGTCTCCGTCATTTGCCATATCAATTCCGTGTTGAATGCTGGCAAAAGGCAACTCTGCTGAGCCGTCACCGGCGGCATCATCACCGTCGGTAGAGATATGCCATGTTGAAGGTCCACTGTAAAGTACGCTCATATTCACCGGGATATTCACACTGCTGTTTGTGGAATCGTTGCTGGTGATCATTATATTGTCGCTGTAATCCCCGGGATCTAAGCCGGCGGCGTTAACCGTTACCGTTACGTCAGCGGAAGTTCCCGGCTGAATAGTAAGCGTGTCAGCCGAAAGGGTGAGCCAGTCGGTGCGGGAAGTTCGGGTATTGGGTATTGGGAATTGGGTATTGGTTGTTGAGACGCCGGATTTATCCTTGGCAATTTCTCGCTGGGACGATACGACTACCGCAGTTACAGCAGTTTGATCTTGGACGCAACGAACAGATTGTCCGTACGACTTGCCGCTAGCAGAATAAATGACCGACGATTGACTGTAATTCAGATACCAACTAAAACCATTGTTAGCATTGTAATCCTCCGTTGAAGTCCAAAATTTGCCATTCATTCCTAAAGAGTTGTAATTATCAATATAGCCACTGCGGTAGCCACCCGGAAGGGCCATAAAGTCGCTTGACCCAAATTCTGCGTTATTTTTTAAATTTCCATCAGTCCATAAATCTGCATTACCGGCAAGTATACTTCCTGCATTAAACCCAAGATAATTTGTTAATTCTGTCCATTCATCATTCGTGGATACGTGCCATCCTTCCGGGGCGATAATGCGGCTGTCGTCCACGGCGTACCAATTATAAAGGTAGCCGTAGGTGTCGGCGTTCGTTTCGTCATCATTGTAAACCGCATAGGCTCCGGTTGAAAGATTTGACCAATCTGTGTTGTTGTAGCCTGTAGGAATGTCAGTTCCATCCCGAAATTTGGTTACTTTCAAATTTTCCGCCATCCATACTTGGTCGCCGATTTGTATAGTTTGATAGACATTCCCATCTATATCGGTGACGGGAAGTGTGCCTGTACTTATTTGCACTTCCAATGGCGCATTCCCGGTATTCTCTATTGTTAATGTTTGCGACTGCTCATTCTCCGGCGGGAATACAGTGAAATTAAGTGAATCCGGATAAACGGAAATGACGGGGCCTGAAGACATGACCGCCATTTTGGCTGCATCGGCATTGGCCTGAAGATCCGCCAAGTTTTCGCCTCCGAGCACCGCAAACATTGTGGAAATCGTGTCGTAAGCGGGAATATCAAACGGGCCGACTGATAAGTATGCTCTTGCATCGCCCACGGAGTCTTGAGATTCGATGTGCGTCATGAGGTAAAAATAAGTCGAATCAAATTGCCCTATTTGAATATAATGACCTGAAACACTATCCGTTAGCGCAGATACACCGAAATATGTTGGTGAGGTTCGAGCATTGCGATCAGTAGAATTCCTTTTTTTCAGCATTCCTTCATCTTCTGAGCGTTGGACACGATTGGGCCCGGTTGAAGTTTCATACACATAACTGAGATTTCTATCCGGATCGAATCCGCCGGAATTGTTGAGGTAATCGCCCACATCCCAGTCCATTGCAAGCCCTATATAAATTCCTGTAAGATCTTGGCCTGATGTATTCATCAACTCATAATCCATAATCACATAATCATTATCAGGCGCATTGGATTTGGAATAAGAATTCTGGAAGACGTGCACGCCAATGGGGTTTTGTACCCGGCTGTCATCAAAATCGGATTGAAATGCCTGGTCGAATCCGTTGAATGGGCTTGTTCTTTCAGACATCATGCTGCGGGTGGCGAATTCACGTTCATACAATGCACCGGAAATCTGGTAATCGGTTTGCCCAATAATCAAGCTTCCTTCATACAACCCAAATTCCCCATTGAATTGGAATCCCGTACCGATTCCTCTGTCAGCGCCAAGCACGCCGTTATTCATAACGCTATAAGAAACATTGTTATTATTGTGTTCCCGGGAATCCACCGGAAATTCATCTACAAAAATTCTTAATTCACTTTGGGCCGAAGATATGGAATTACTACCATGAACATACACAATGTACGTTCCATCTTGATTACTTGATGGTGTCCAATCGATATGTCCATTGGCATCAATAGTCATTCCTGACGGTGCGCTTGATAACGACCATGTCAGTGGCCAGCCATCTACAACGGGACCAAACCTGAACGGTTCATTTTCAACGCCATTTCCTTGATAATAATTGTTACCCCAAGGTTCAATTAGAATATTTGGATCACCAATCGCTGCATCCACCATGGAAACATTGCCCTGAACAAATAAATGATTTTCATTTGGAGAATGATCCTCAGAAATTGGATAATTTCCATTGAATTCCGTGAATTCATTCAAAGGCCAATACCCTTGCAGATTGGGTTCTGACCCGGTAGGCGGGGTGGTTAAATCTATCAGAATACTTGCCCCGGGCCGAGATACATCCCAAATGCTGACATCCCGGATAATGCCGTGAAAAAAATCATCTTGTCCGCCCAAGTATCCACCGATATAAAACCCGGTGTCACCATAGCCAATCGTACCCGTATATTGAACTTCAGCCTGCAAGTTTCCATCTAAATAAAGTTTCATACTGGTACCATCATACGTCCCGGCCACGTGGGTCCAACTTCCCTGCGAAACCATCGAACTTGAAACATAACCGATATTGGAAACGGTATCAGAAATGCTGAATGCCCACACCGGATTTCCCTGTTCATCGTATTGAAGATGCAGACCATAGGACCCGCGGGCTTCCCCTCCACCGAAAGGACGCAAAACAATATCGTACCCATCGCCAACCGGAAGGTTCATGAGATACACCCACGCTTCTACTGTGATTTGATCTCCGGTAATGGCAAAAGCATTTTGGTTTGCATCGGGATTGACCGGATTTCCTTCCCATACGCGAATGCGGCTGAAATCGGTACCAAAATACGATGATCCAGCCTCGTATGGTCCGGAGCATTCATCCAGTGCCAGATCGGAATAAACTGTGCCGCCAAGGTAAATGTTTATGGGATCGGTAATGCCTTCCAGGTCATACCCGTTATCACAGTCGTCCGGGCCGTTGGTGGGAGAATCAATGGCATCAAAACGTGATCGGACAATATATCCCTCGGCATCAGGAAGACCGTTAAATAACATGGTCTGCATGGATTGACTTGCAAAATTGACATAAATAGAATCTCGACCAACATCGGGACCACGATTATAAATATCGCTTCCGGGAAACCAGAGCCCCACCCACAGGTAGCCGGAATCGGGGCGGACTGAGGTGAACTCTATATTAATGGATCCGGTGGGTTTATCCGGGACATCAGCACTCCACGAAGCACCGTTAATTGATCCATGATGCATATTTTCAGTCCAGCTATATACAGAATCGCCACCGCCCTCATGAAAAGGCCAAAAAGCGATTGGTCGCAAATCATCATCCCAATTTGGTTCAAAATACATATTTGGTAAAATTTCAGATTCATCCAGCGCGCGGCCCCACAGACGAACGTCATCAATTAATCCATTGAAATGATCAGTGTCCGGTGATGTTTCATTTTTGGTGCCGATGTAAAGCGGATCGGTGGTGGTGGTTAAAGTTTGGCCAATAAACGTGCTTGCTTGTAGCTGTCCATCAATATACAGAAAAGCGTAATCGCCATTGTAAACACCAGCCACGTGCGTCCAAACATTCAGGGGTGGGAGCACAGTTTCCACCGAATATCCCTGACCGTTTACTACAAATTCAAAATGATCGCTATCCTCGCCTTCCAAAATAAATTCGTCTCCGGCACCTTTTTGCAGAACGCGTCGGTTGCCGTCCCAGGAATAGGGCTTGATCCAAGCACTGACAGTAATCGCATCAGAAGGATTTAGGCTGGGGTCGTCAGCGATGACAACATAATCATCCACCCCATCGAAGCTGAGGGAAAAATCCGGATCGCCGATACGCATGTGATGCAGCCAGAAATTGTCGGACTCATCGTATTCCTGAACCACATTGAATTCGTCCACGATAGGACTGAAATAGTAAATGCCGTCAGGTAAATCATTCGGGACAGATACATCGGTAGGTAAATCTATCACCGTCGTATCACCGGAGGCTAGAAAAGTAACATTTACGCGCCCATCGGTTAAGAGATGATCTGAAGTTGTTATAATACTATCTTCTGAAATGTAAAACCCGACATCAAAATTAGAGGCATCGGCTTCGCCAACATTGATTATTTCCACATAAATAGAATCGCCAATTTCGTCACCGGGTTGGACATGATAAATGGATTCCATCCAATTCACTCGCAGGTTTGGCTCCGGACTAATACTAACTGATGAATCCGGCACATCCGTACTCCACGAAGCGCCGTAGATTACGGCTTCGTGAGGGTTGCTACTTTGTCCGTAAGTAGTGTCTCCTGTTCCTTCGTTAAACGTCCAGCACCCTTCGAGGTAGATCTCAGATGCTGGGTCCACATCAAACATATTATCCTGAATTTCTGATTGGGATCTGTCATAACCCCAAATTCTGACATCATCTAAATTGCCCTTGAAAAATTCACCGGCATTGGTGTAACCGGCGCCAATCATCTGGTTTTGGTTGGTTTCAACAGACCCTGAAAATGAAGTTTCAAAATCAAGCTGGCCGTCAATGTATCCCTTCACAGCAGAGCCATCGTAGGTCATTGCAAAATGGTACCACCTATAGGGTGAAAGTTGGATGGACCCGTCACCATTGGAAAAGCTGCCGTCTGTGGTCTTGAAATGATATCTGATTGTATTCCCGCCACTGGCAACACTGGCCCCAACATCAACCCAGTCCGAACCGCCGCCGTAGATCCATCTCCATGTATCCGTATTTTCGTATTTGAACCAAGCTTCAATCGTGAGACTGGTACTGCCATCAACCAGGTTTGGAATATCTACATAATCATCTACCCCATCGAAGCTGAGGGAGTAGTTATCATTGGAAGGCTGTGCTGATTGATGATAATAATAGGCGCCCATGTCGGCGATGGTGCCGTCCGGATCATAATCGGAATTAGGGTCGCCGGCGTCTATCGCCGGTGATTCTGCTTGAAGTGAAAAGTCACCGCTATCAGGATCGGTGAAAAGCGGATCAGCATCTATGTTTCCAGTTCCTGTATATCCGTCCTCAATATTTGAATAAGTGACACCAGTCAGTGTTGATCCGGAATAATAATAGATCTGTCCTGCACCTCCATTTTCACGGATAATGGAATTCACGATCTGGCTGTTTGTAGCCCCGCCAGTCGTCCACGAATTTCCTGCACCGCCACCATTGTTTACAATAGTACAGTTAATCACGATACATTCCTCAACAGGATTCGTGTTGTTCCATCCTGAATTACCGTACACAAGGCAATATTTTAATGTTGCATATCCTACACCGGCGGCGTTTTCTGCTGAATTGTTTCTGACAATGCAATTCTTAAAGGTGGTTGAATCAGGATCATTCCCCCGAAAAAGTGTGTTCCCAGTATTCTGTCCACTGTCTTCCAGGATCATATCAGAGAATGTCGCCATTCCGCCTTCCACACTCATCACGTAACCGGAGTTTGACAGCGCGTCACCATCTGTCACCGTAAAACCACTCATGTTAAAAGTATAGGTACTTGCATTGTTAACGGTCAGAATCCGATGAGCATCCTCCCCATCGAGAATGGTGAAATCGCGGCCGTACACACCTTTCAATGTCAGGGATTTGTCCGAAACAGTCAAATCGTTCACATTATATGTTCCTTCCGCCACCAAGATGCTGTCGCCATCGCTGGATGAATCAATCGCCGTCTGGATGGAAGCAAAGGGAAAATCATAGGAACCGTCGCCGGTGTTGTCCGAGCCGGAAGTGGATACGTGCCATGTTGGACCGGAATAATCATCATTCCGGTTAATCACAAAGAATTGTGCATCTATTCCGAGGGTGTCTAAGTCAGTATCATAAAACCAGACTTGATTATTTACTATGTCATACCCGTACCCATACTGTAATTCCCAAAGACCTGATTCGGAAAATTCTTCAATCGTTACACTGGTCGTTACAGTGTCCGACATCGTTCCATTAAATCCGAAATAAACCCATTTTTCTTGGGATCCGGAAGGGCCGGTGAACCGCATTTGAAAATAATTCAATCCGGAAATGTCATCCATGGCACCAAGACTCATGGTAATCGTCGCAGAACTGTCTGTTACATCAATCGTATCAGGCGATGCGTTAAAATAAGTGACTTGGGGATTTGTAGTATCCTGATTTGAAATCACAAAAAAATGTGCCTGAATCCCAAGTGAATCCAGACCATTTTCATCATACCAGACTTGATTATTTACTATGTCATACCCGTACCCATACTGTAATTCCCAAAGACCTGATTCGGAAAATTCTTCAATCGTTACACTGGTCGTTACAGTGTCCGACATCGTTCCATTAAATCCGAAATAAACCCATTTTTCTTGGGATCCGGAAGGGCCGGTGAACCGCATTTGAAAATAATTCAATCCGGAAATGTCATCCATGGCACCAAGACTCATGGTAATCGTCGCAGAACTGTCAGTTACATCTACTGTATCTGGTGAAGTAGAAAAATAGGTGACTTGGGGAGCAAGAGTGTCCTCTACCATTATTCGCGCATCTTCCTGGGCGAACCCAAAAGAAATTGCCAAAATAATAGTCAGGATTTTACCACACCGTAACATGGCCGTCTCCCGTTGCGTTAAGTGTAGTAGTATTGTTAATGTCTCTTAAGGTGGACTCATCTAAAATTTCGATCGTGGTATTTCCGCGTTCGCCGATGTGATCGAAAGTAAATTGTACAAGCGCACCCGACCCGTTGACGCCGGTAAAGTTTCCGCCGGCGATTCCGATGCTCAAATCAAATGTTCCGGCAAGAGAATCGTGCGTAATAAAAACGAAATCATTCAGATTATCCGCATGGCTTTGAAGAAGAAAATCGAGCGAATCATCCATCAAGGTATATTCCCGAATATGAAGCATGGATGGATCGTACTGAAGTTTGAGATTAATGCCCATTAAATCCACAGCATCCAATACGCGAACATGTGCGTAAAATGCTTCGGCGGAATCAATGTAGGTCTGCATCGGAGAAATCATTAATGCAGTACCTTCCATGGCATCTATCGAAAACGACCGCATGGGCCAGTTATATTCAAAAACACCAGTCGGGTATTTCATCCTAACTTCAAAGAGTTGGGGACCGTCCTCGAGCGGACCCAAGGTGAGTGAATGAATACCGGTAGAATTATCATACTGCCAATGCGTAAATGGCGAATACCATAAAGATTCTCCGGATTCCCACGTGGACCAATTTCTTCCGGTCAGGCGATAGGAATATTCAATTCGATCAGAAACGTTTGACGTGGATGAAGTGTCAATGTGATACACAGAATCTGCATGTTCCCAAGAAAATATAACAGTGTTCGATTGAACGATTTCACCTTCAGCCGGTCCAGAGAAAAGTAATGTTTCGGGATTGCGGAAGTCTGGGTGTTCCGGGTCAAAGAGATTATCGATATTCGTAAATAGATCACAAGAAGTGACAAGTAAGACGATTGCGAGTACACTCGGCTGCCAAATCGATGTATATGGTTTATGTATTTTCATGAACCGAACCCATAATATGAGTGGAAAATACGACGGAAAACACTAAAGCTATGTGACGAATATCACATGCTTTAATGGGATCACAAATATCCTACTTAGCGGTCAATTTCCAGACACCGTTCCAATCGGCGCCGGGTGGATTTTCTTTGAGATGATTGCATCGCATAATGTACATATGGCTCGGGCTCGTCGGTCGGGTCGGAAACATATCTTCCAGTTCCTTCGATTGTTCGAATTTTTTCAGTGCTTTATCCCACTCCTGCTTATTATAGAATGTCAGACCTTCCTCATACTTCTTTACAAGTTCCACATCATTTTCTTTAAGTTTTCCCTTTTCTGCCAATAATTCGTACACCTTTACTGGAACATTTTTTCCTTTTACTTGCACATAATCTAAATTCCGCCATTCGAACTGATCTTTTACTTTTTTGTAGGTGTTTTCTGCAACTTGGATGTACACGCCGTACTGCTTTGCCGATGCCTCCAATCGGGCGGCGATGTTAACCGTGTCGCCCATCATGGTGTAATTCATTCGCATGGCTGATCCCATATTCCCCGTAACCATGTCTCCGGAATTCAGTCCGACACGGTGATGCATATTGTGGACAATATCCGGCCAATCACCTTCAGATTCCCATTTTTTGCGAAGTTCTATCAGTTTTGTTTCCATATCTAAGGCCGTCATGCAGGCTTGGTATTCATGGTCATCCACCGGAACCGGTGCACCATAAAACGCAACGATTGCATCGCCGATATATTTATCAAGTGTTCCCTGCCGGTCTAATAGCACATTCGTCATTTCTGTAAGGTATTCATTCATCAAGGCGACCATACGTTCAGGCTCAAGGACTTCGGAAAAAGCGGAGAAACTTTGAATATCCGAGAAAAAGGCTGTGTGATATCCAGCATCGCCTCCAAGTTTTGGCTCCTGCTTTTCGGCATACATTTGATCAATGAGATCCGGAGAAATGTAAGCACCAAAAGTAGATTTTAAGAAGCGTTTGTCTTTTTGTTCAACAAGGAATTTATAAATAACGTTTCCCGTGTAAGTTATCAGAACAGCGGCTAGTGGCGCCACCAGAGGAAGAACAATACTCGTACCGGGTTTTGGAAGAGGAACGGTGAACCAGCTTGCATTATTTGCCACGAATCCTGTCGGAAAAATGGAAGACAATGAAAACTTGAGAAACCAAAACAAATCATCCGTAAACAATCCGCCCACAATTCCAAAATAAACAATTCCTTCCAATAAAATAAATACACCCGCAACAACCGGATTGAAAAATGATAACAGCACAAACGCAATTAGACAGAGTAGCCCAATCAGCCACGTATGGCTCATCGGATAATCGTAGTAAAACAGTCCTGTCAGCCTTCCACCGAGCACATTGAGGTAATTATTATCTAAGATTGTTTGGATTGCGTTGGCATGTGTTTCCATTCCCGGGGTAAGCTGTTGCACTCCCATATAATTATAAAACGGTGTATTCTTTACATCATGATGGACTTCTACAGCCGTGCCAATGACCACAATCTTGTTGTAAAACGGCGACTTTGTAATATCAAATTTCTCCCCGATACCCATCATATTCATCATCTCTTGTTTTTCTATGGGATCTTCAATAGCGGAAATATACTCCGGTACAACACCGGGGATGAACTGAGACATCCAGTCGATATCTTCCGTTGGATCTCGAAGCGTTACTTCTTCTGTATCAATAATGTAAGCGAGAGAATATCTTGGAAAAGTGCCCCATGATGGAAGCTGCTGAGAACCACGAAGACGATAGCCGGATGGAGGACCATAATAATTCACTAAAAATGTATTTCCATATCCGTACGTTTTTATGGTAATGTGACCGTAATTACAGGTGAGGTCATCTGCGTCAAATTTGGGAAGCGCTGAATCTGAAATCTCTAAAAATGATTTGACTGCTTTTACTCCAATCGTCAAATAATATTTGTCAGGTTCATGACTCATTTGGTCAAAAATACTGTATTGACGGGAGAACCCATCCTCATCCAACATATCGTTGATAATACCCGTCTCAGGATTCGCCGCCATGATAGGTCCCACAGGATAAGCAATGTATTGCGGTGGTTGGAGGTTTTGTTCGGTAACCATTTTAACCGGCATAATAACCTCTGTTCCAAATGCTTTTGCTTCAGAAATCGCCTCTCCAAGCATTATGTCACCGTGGCGCGGAATTAGCTGTTTCAAGTCTTCTGATTGGATATTGTCCGCAAACGTATGAAGGTATTCGGATTTCGTTTCGGGTGCGTCAAATTGGATATCAAAAACAATTACCTTGGCGCCGGCGCGGTAAAGATTTTTGATGGCCCGTCCCCAAATGGTTCCACGAGGATAAGGCCACGCTTCCGGTACAAGACGCCATGCTTCGTCATCCACCTCAATCAAAACCACGTCCGTGTCTCTCTTAATATATGTGGAATCCTTCGCAGTCCAACCTGTCAACGGCCCGCGGACACGGTGAAAACGATAGTCGTAGGATTTCATTTCGAGCACGTCGAAAAGTCCGAGCCAGTGAAAAACAGATATAAGCAAAATAGATGACGCAGTAATGACAATACCAACCCAGCGGTCTTTCAGTTCTTTTAGAATGAGATCCATCTTTAGAAATTATAGCGAAGTTTGAGAATAATTCCTGTAGTATTTACTTCCGTTTTATCACCGGTATTTGTCAACTGAAGTACACCGGAAATGATCGCAGTCATGCCCTCCACCACATCCCAATCCGCACCCCCTTTAATGGACATAATAGTAGAATTTGTCAGGCCTTTACTTGCAAGATAAGAAAATCCACCAGACACACGAAGCTTTTGATTCAAAAAACCATATTGTCCTGCCAAGCCTGCGGTTGTCCAAATATATTTGGCCTTCGATACGGTGCCATCCGTGTCTGTGAATGGTAGATACAATTCCGTCTTGCTGAAGGAAATATTGGATCGAAGTGGGGTGTAAAATTTAGAAGACAAATTCAAGGAAAGAGTTTCGGTATCTGTTTTCGGAAATAAATAATTTCCCGCACGTTCACTTTCAAGTTTATCGGTATTTTTGATTGTATTATAATTGATCACGATAAAATGGGTCATATTCAAAATTGTCAATGGTATATTTACAGATGTAAGCGTATTCACAGCACGCGAATCCTCTCGTAAATCCACGAGTTCTCCACCCACCGAATCCAGATTTGTTTTTTCATTATATTTCCCGATCGATTGAAAATTAACAACGTAGGATGGCGAATCTGCGCCGGGATTTAGTGACATATTCATACCTAAAGTCGTTGTATTTAATGGGTCAAGAGTTGCTTTTAATATTTCATTATCACGATATTTATAGAACCCGGTAATGAACATTTTATAATCCAGCAATGCCAAACGATTACTTAAAAGAAAATCTCTTACATTGCTCGAAAGATAGGGATTTCCTAAAGAAACATATTCCGGACCAACTTGTCTATATTCCAAAATAAAATTATTTTTTGCATAATGTCCTTTTACTTTAAAAGAAAACGCAGACGATGGCATATTCACAATAGTGGAAATTGGATTGGTCTCAAAAGTCGTCACATCAAACGGCACGAGCGGTGACATATTAGCATTCATAATAAAAAAGGATTTCCATGGAACCGGATCAAATACTTGACTGGTATCAATCGCAACAGAACCTGAAGTGGCATTGCCAAATTCATCGTACTGAACGCCAATTAGACCATCGAGGCTGTCGTCTAAAGCAGTATCCATTTCTGCTCGCGTCATTACACCATCCCAAATATCACGATTAAACAAACTCATATTCCAAGTAAAATCAATGGTGAGTTTTCGGTCATCTAAGGAAGTGCCCATATCAAACCCAAACACAAGATTGTCTTCCGGTGCCGCACCGCCCCAATGATCGGATTTAAAATCCACAACATTCCCAGCTGCATCAACGGTTGAAAAAAAATCATTATAAGAATAGGTGCCGGCTTCCAATCCAGTTGCAGAGGAATCCACCGTAAAAGAATAGTTGCCTAAAGCATGCCGGACGGAATTGATATCATCTCGCGCTTGTAAAACGTGCACTCCTGCATGCAGTCCATATTTGGGACCAACCGATAACTTTAATGCCGTCATGTTCCGCTGAAATGTGTACCCAACTCTATCTAAGGCATAGGTCGTTTTTCCCGTGGAATCTGTTGTGAGATCATAGGTCAAAAATTTATACGTATTGTCCACACCATCTTGATTTTGAACGATACGATTGAGTTCACCGCTTACATACTGAAAACGAACCCAAGGAATTTCTAGAGACACACCCGTTCCTCTAATCCGTCTTCCATCAATTAAAAATGGTGATAGACGCGGATTGAAATCTCCAAATTTCAACTGCACAAATTCACTCATTTTAAAACTTCCAGACATTCTATTTTGCGGCTGCTGGAATTCAGATTCTCGCGATGTTTGCCGAAATGATACTTTGAATTCTGCAAATGGAAGCGTGACAAATCCTTCTCCGGTTAATTCTTTAACATCGTAATTCACACCGGAAATTGACTCAAGCGACATTCGAGATCTAAGATTGCCACCATATTCAAATTCTTCCATCATGCTTTCCATACCACTCGTTACGGTAAATGACCAGGATAGTGGTTCGATTTCCATTCCATACGCCGTGCTCATGTGTAAATCTATCGTATGAAGCCCGTCCGTTAACGGGTTCGGCGTAAAACTAACAATTCCCGATTCAATAATGCTTGCCGATGTTTTGTCAACCCCATCTAGTTCAATCCGAATGCTCGAAGAATCAATTTGCGGCGCACTGAACAAAGAAACAGCAATGACAACATTTTCCGGTCGAACCAGTTCGGATGGTTCCGGTGATAAAATTAAAACATCCGGAGTCGCCAACATCGAATTAATCCCCTGGGATATTGCATTAAATTTTTTGAATTTATCTTCGCCGAATTCAATGAGTATTTTATGCGGATTTTCAAATGGGTTATTCTGTGGAGTTGCATAACTGGAACCATCTGATAAATTGACCACAATGCAATATTCAAAACCCTTTTCGGACAATCTTCCGCCGGGAATAATCGCTGTCCAATTTGGAGCGACAATATTCATGTTTATTTCGGAAAAAGATAACCCATTAGTTTCCCGAAAATATACAATCGCATTCGAGACGGGAATATCTGTAAAAAGTGTTACGGACAGTTCTAAATCTTCGCCAACTTTGCCCCGGTTGGGTGATTTATGATAAATCACTTGTGCCGATCCAATAGAAAGGCACATGGTAAGAAAAATTATTCTTATAATAGGTTTAAAAAGTGTGCGGTCAACAGCCATTTGCGTTATGATCGCTGCCGGTTAAACAGTCGGCGTAGCCTACTGATATTCTATAATAATGGTTTTCTCATTTCCGTCCGGTCCTTCGAGAATGATTTTCAAGAAAGAGGACCCGCCCGTTTCAGCATCATCCGGATATGTTGGAATGGTTGAGGGATCGGTGGGAGCAGAATTCAAAGAACCATCTTGATCAGAGAAACCGGTCAAGCCTTCAGTAATATCCACAGAAGCACCTGTTAGTAAATTGGTTAATTCAATAATTCCTTCAATACCAATAATCTGATCACCTGCATCAGGATCAGAAATAAAATCAAAAACGGTTCCTTTAACAGATGCCACAGATGTTGGCGATTTAACAACAAAAGCCCCTTTTTTCTGTTTGCCCACAGAAGCGCGTAAAGTTCCTTGACCTATATTAACTTCCTTAGAAATACTATTTACATCCCGTTTCCCAGATATAACTATTTCTGTATCCTCTTTTATTTTAAGAAGAGATTTATCATCAATATAAATTACAGCAGTAAATCCGTTACTGCCGGTTCGAACACGATCACCATCTTCTAAAATGACACCGGGCTTTAGCGCAGAAAAACCAGATTTTCCTCTTTCCATTTCTACAAGACCCTTAACTTTCGTTACAACCGCAATCTTAGCAGCCGCAGGAGAAAGGCTAACTCCAATCGTTATTAGCATTAATAAAGATAGAATTCTATTCTTCATCAGTCTTCAATATTTACGTTTATAACTGAAATATTTTGATTGATCACTTGGTTCAATAAATAGGTAATACTTGATTCATCTACCGATTGGTCATCAATGGTATAAACACCTTGCGGAGAATATCCATCTAACGCACTTCCAGGTCCGAACAAAGCATTAAACTGGTCATCACCGAGTGCTTGTCGTAATCCTTCTAAAACTGGGTGAAATGTAGCTGCTGAATTTGCCGTTCCGCCTGCTGGATCAGCCACTTTAAATGTATAAATATTTGAAATGAGTTCCTCCATTCCACCAGTCGTAGAAAGCGATTTTTTTACCTGCCAAACGTATAATTTTCCAAATCCTAAGGGACGAGCACCTGTAACAGGATACTGGTAACTGGAAAAGCTGCCGATATTTTCCCAGCCTAAAGATTGGCTAGCCGGCAAGGAAGTTTCACCCTCAATCGCTTCATCTATGGATGCGTGTTCAGAAGGATCGTATTCTGCTACCCGGATTAATGTCTCACACCCGTTACAACCTTGGCTTGACCAATTAAAGAAAGGGTAGGTTGTATAAACAATTGTTTGCGTAGTGTCTTCAATATTTCCACCGGGAGATTCCAATGTAATTGCTGTTGGTGTTTGGACAATAATCGTTTTTGAATCGTGTTCAACTAAAGATAATCCTAATTCATCAGCTCCTGCATAAATTTTGATTTCAAAAGTGTATTCCCCATCTGCTAGCTGACCGGTTGTCATAATGGAACTCATCATTGCATCAAATTCTTGTGGATCCAATAACTGAATAGGAGTCACTTCTAATGGAATAGTATTGGGCGGGGATGCTTGATCATAGAGAAAATCAGATGTGACCGTAAAATAGCGATTATCCAAAGCTAGGTCTGCCAGCAACTGCATCACATTAGATTCAAGTTCAACGATGGTAGTTGCAGAAGTCACCCCAAGGGAAGGAGATACCATAGAAGCTTTAAACCAAACTTTACAATAAACAGGATAGGTGTCAGATTGAATCAAATATCGAAATAATTGAATATCAGAAGACCCGGATTGAACATCAAAATTGCTCATATAATAGGTCACATATTCGAAGATTTGCCCGGTGACGGTAACATTTTGAGACCGTCCTTTTGTTGGGAAAACAATTATTCCAGCAACCATTAAGATGAATAGTATTTTCTTGAATCGCTTCATATCCTTTAAGTCCTCATTGGTAATTTAGGCGAATCTTACATACTGAAACAATGATTAATCGAAAATGGTGATTTACATCACACCCATAAATATAAATCCCCTCCGTAGAGGGGATTTTAAATATTCCCGGCAACGACCTACTCTCCCGCACTAGTCTCCCGTGCAGTACCATCGGCGCGGGCGGGCTTAACTTCCGAGTTCGGGATGGGATCGGGTGGTACCCCGCCGCTATAGTCACCAGGATAAATATTTTGGAAATTGACACCGAATTCAATAGGCAAAGAAAAATTTGATAAAGCCGTTCGGCTAATTAGTACCACTCGGCTAAATGCATTACTGCACGTACACCTGTGGCCTATCAACGTCGTAGTCTACAACGAGCCTTATTACCTTACGGTAGGGATATCTAATCTTAGGATAGGTTTCGCACTTATATGCTTTCAGCGCTTATCCTGACCGAACATAGCTACCCAGCGATGCCACTGATGTGACAACTGGTGCACCAGAGGTTCGTCCACACCGGTCCTCTCGTACTAGGTGCAGCTTCCTTCAAATATCCTACGCCCACGGCGGATAGAGACCGAACTGTCTCACGACGTTCTAAACCCAGCTCACGTACCACTTTAATGGGCGAACAGCCCAACCCTTGGAACCTTCTCCAGCTCCAGGATGTGATGAGCCGACATCGAGGTGCCAAACCTCCCCGTCGATGTGAACTCTTGGGGGAGATAAGCCTGTTATCCCCGGAGTACCTTTTATCCGATGAGTGATGGCCCTTCCATGCGGAACCACCAGATCACTAAGCCCTGCTTTCGCACCTGCTCGGTCCGTCGACCTCGCAGTCAAGCTCCCTTATGCCTTTGCACTCTACGCACGATTACCGACCGTGCTGAGGGAACCTTTGGGCTCCTCCGTTACCTTTTAGGAGGAGACCGCCCCAGTCAAACTACCCACCTAACACTGTTTCTCGCCCGGATTCACGGGTCGGGATTAGAATTCAAGCAATACAAGGGTGGTATTTCAAGGTTGGCTCCACCCGGACTAGCGTCCGAGTTTCAAAGCCTCCCACCTATCCTGCACATGCAGAACCAGAATCCAATGCTAAGTTATAGTAAAGGTTCACGGGGTCTTTTCGTCCTGCCGCGGGTAGCCGGCATCTTCACCGACACTTCAATTTCGCTGAGTTTCAAGTAGAGACAGTGCCCAAATCGTTACACCATTCGTGCAGGTCGGAACTTACCCGACAAGGAATTTCGCTACCTTAGGACCGTTATAGTTACGGCCGCCGTTTACTGGGGCTTCATTTCAAAGCTTCGTCCCGATAAATCGGGACTAACCTCTCCATTTAACCTTCCAGCACCGGGCAGGTGTCAGTCCATATATTTCGTCTTACGACTTAGCATAGACCTGTGTTTTTAGTAAACAGTCGTTTGGGCCTGGTCGCTGCGACCCCTTTCTGCTCCGGACGCGAAGTCCTTCACATAATAAGGGCACCCCTTCTCCCGAAGTTACGGGGCTAATTTGCCTAGTTCCTTTACTTGAATTCTCTCAAGCGCCTTAGGATTCTCTCCTCGCTCACGTGTGTCCGTTTACGGTACGGTCGGTCTAGGATCTCGTTTAGAGGCTTTTCTTGGCAGTATGATTAGGGTCAGTTTGTGGGCTAGGCCCTCCTATTCGTGCCTCTGGGTAAAGTTCCGGCGGATTTTCCTGCCAGAACCCCATACACACTTAAACCCGGACTATCAAAACCGGGATGACCTTTCACTTCTGCGTCCCCCCATCACTCAAACAATCCTATACCGGTACGGGAATATTAAACCCGTTTTCCATCGCCTACGCCTTTCGGCCTCGGCTTAGGGTCCGACTAACCCTGAGCAGAGTTACTTTACTCAGGAAACCTTGAGCTTTCGGCGAGCCCGAATTTCACGGGCTTTATCGCTACTCATGCCAGCATACTCATTTCCATCTCCTCCAGCTGCCCTCACGGGTCAACCTTCACAAGTTAATGGAACGCTCACCTACCACTTCCGCAAAGCGGAAATCCATAGCTTCGGTACAATGCTTAGTCCCGGATATTATCGGCGCAAAACCCCTTGACTAGTGAGCTGTTACGCTTTCTTTAAAGGATGGCTGCTTCTAAGCCAACCTCCTAGCTGTCTGGGCGATTTTACATCCTTTATCACTTAGCATTAATTTAGGGACCTTAGCTGATGGTCTGGGTTGTTTCCCTCTCGGCTACGAAGCTTATCCCCCGCAGCCTCACTGCCACGCATCATGTATTCGGTATTCGGAGTTTGATTGGGGTTGGTAAGCTTGTAGGCCCCCTAGCCCATTCAGTGCTCTACCCCCGATACACTAACGTGACGCTGCCCCTAAAGGCATTTCGGTGAGAACCAGATATCTCCGAGTTTGATTGGCCTTTCACCCCTAACCACAGTTCATCCCCCAGCTTTTCAACGCTGGTGGGTTCGGCCCTCCATTCCGTGTTACCGGAACTTCAGCCTGACCATGGTTAGATCACTCGGTTTCGGGTCTGCCGCATGTTACTAATCGCCCTATTCAGACTTGCTTTCGCTTCGGCTCCGGCCTTTGGGCCTTAACCTTGCAACATACGAGCAACTCGCTGGCTCATTATGCAAAAGGCACGCCATCACCCCGAACAAATCGGAGCTCTGACCGCTTGTAGGCATACGGTTTCAGGTTCTATTTCACTCTCCGTTAGGAGTACTTTTCACCTTTCCCTCACGGTACTGGTTCACTATCGGTTACATGGGAGTATTTAGCCTTACCAGATGGTCCTGGCAGATTCGCACAAGATTTCTCGTGTCCCGTGTTACTCGGGTGCCAATCCCAGCAAGGAATATCATTTTCAATTACAGGGCTATCACCTTCTACGGCTGGCCTTTCCATGCCACTTCATTTAATGATATTCTTTTTGACTTGCCGAACCCGTCATGACAGGTTCCAGATTGGTCCCACAACCCCACTGATGCAAAACTCATGAGCTTGACACATCAATGGTTTAGGCTCTTTCCTGTTCGCTCGCCGCTACTTAGGAAATCATGATTATTTTCTGTTCCTGGGGTTAATTAGATGTATCAGTTCGCCCCGTTGTCTCAACCTGCCCTATGTATTCAGGCAGGAGTGATCCGGCATAACCCGGATCGGGTTGCCCCATTCGGAAATCTCCGGATTTAAGGTTGTTTGCACCTCCCCGAAGCTTATCGCAGCTTACCACGCCCTTCATCGACTCCATGTACCAAGGCATCCTCCGTACGCCCTTAGTAACTTTATCAAAATTTACTATGCCTGTTGAATTTAACCGGCGTCAATTTCCAATTGTCAAAGAACAAAAATCTTTCATCTATTTAAAACTAGATGTTTCTTTAAAAAAACTTGTTGTGGAGCTAGCCGGGATCGAACCGACGACCTCCTGGTTGCAAACCAGGCGCTCTCCCAACTGAGCTATAGCCCCATAATTTTGAGCCAACTCATTGTGGGCCTGCGTGGATTCGAACCACGGACCTCATCCTTATCAGAGATGCGCTCTAACCAACTGAGCTACAAGCCCAATAAAATAATTGGTATGCGTGATCCGCCTTTTGATTTCGACCATATCCGCCAGTTGGCGGATTACTCCCTAGAAAGGAGGTGATCCAGCCGCACCTTCCGGTACGGCTACCTTGTTACGACTTCGCCCCAGTTACCAGCCTTACCTTAAACGGCTCCCTCTCCGAAGAGTTGGGCCACCGGCTTCGGGTACTGCCGACTTCCATGGCGTGACGGGCGGTGTGTACAAGACCCGGGAACGTATTCACCGTGGCGTGCTGATCCACGATTACTAGCGATTCCTGCTTCATAGAGTCGAGTTGCAGACTCTAATCTGAACTGGGACCGGTTTTTTGGGATTGGCTCCACCTCGCGGTTTGGCAACCCATTGTACCGGCCATTGTAACACGTGTGTAGCCCTGGACATAAGGGACATACTGACTTGACATCATCCCCACCTTCCTCCCGGTTATCCCGGGCAGTATCCTTAGAGTCCCCACCATTATGTGCTGGCAACTAAGGACAGGGGTTGCGCTCGTTGCTGGACTTAACCAAACATCTCACGACACGAGCTGACGACAGCCATGCACCACCTGTGAAAGTGTCTTTGAGCAAGCTCGCAGAGGGTTCCGCTTTCACGGAACTTTCACTTACATGTCAAGCCCAGGTAAGGTTCTTCGCGTTGCATCGAATTAAACCACATGTTCCACCGCTTGTGCGGGTCCCCGTCAATTCCTTTGAGTTTCAGCCTTGCGGCCGTAGTCCCCAGGCGGAGTACTTATCGCGTTAGCTACAACACCGAAGGGGTCGAATCCTCCGACGTTCAGTACTCATCGTTTACGGCGTGGACTACCAGGGTATCTAATCCTGTTCGCTCCCCACGCTTTCGTGCCTCAGCGTCAGTTAAGAGCCAGAAAGCTGCCTTCGCCTTCGGTATTCCTCCTGATATCTACGCATGTCACCGCTACACCAGGAATTCTACTTTCCTCTCTCTTACTCTATCTCTGCAGTTTTGATTGCAGGACACCGGTTAAGCCGGTGGATTTAACAATCAACTTACAAAGACGCCTACGCACCCTTTACGCCCAGTAATTCCGGACAACGCTTGCACCCCTAGTATTACCGCGGCTGCTGGCACTAAGTTAGCCGGTGCTTTCTTGTAAGGTACCGTCAAGAACGAAGATTATTTACCTCCGAACTGTTCTTCCCTTACGACAGACCTTTACACTCCGAAAAGCTTCATCGGTCACGCGGCGTTGCTGCGTCAGGCTTTCGCCCATTGCGCAAAATTCCCCACTGCTGCCTCCCGTAGGAGTCTGGGCCGTATCTCAATCCCAGTGTGGCTGATCATCCTCTCAAATCAGCTATCGATCATCGCCTTGGTAAGCCGTTACCTTACCAACAAGCTAATCGAACGCAGGCCCATCTTAAAGTACGAGCCGAAGCCCGCTTTAACAACTGTTCCCCGAAGGGACCGCTGCATTATTCGGTTTTAGCTCCGCTTTCGCGGGGTTATCCCAATCTCTAAGGCAGGTTGCCTACGCGTTACTCACCCGTTCGCCAGTTTAATAATTCCCCGAAGGAAACGTTCTCCTTGACTTGCATGTGTTAAGCACGCCGCCAGCGTTCGTCCTGAGCCAGGATCAAACTCTCCATTGTATGTTTGATTCTGTGTTATCGCTCAAAAGGTTTTCTGGACCACGCATACCTAATTTTCAAAAAACGCGCGAAATGCTCGCGCAAAGCCAGCAAACTTACTTGCTTATTTACCCCAAGGCAACAATTATATTGCACATTCTTACTGTCGGCAAATGGCTATTGCAAATTGACAAGTTTTTATACTAAAAGTCAAATCCTTGTCGTGGATATTCAAGTAACTTTTACTCATTAATGCGTTACCATGAATTCATTGAAGAAAATAAGGAGCTTGGCGGAAGCCTAAATAATTAAATTTATTAAGGATGAATAACAAGAATAGGGGTAGGAAAATCCATAAAATCCGAAGCTGGATTTTCTTTCGAAACCTTTGAAACAAAATCCATTACGAGACGAAGGTTCGCTTCATCAACATCATGAACTGTTTTCCAAATACTACCAATATAAATTCCCAATCCAAGTACAAGTGGAGGAATGAACAATTTGGTATTATTTGTTTTGACTTCTAAATCTGATGGAATCGTAAAAAATTCTGGGGCCGAATAAGATCCACTATTCATTTTTATTCCGCCACTTTGCGGAATGATGATCTCTCGTTTTGCAGTAAATCCCAGTCCACCTGATTGAGAAAATTCAGGAACCATATTCATTGCAGAATAAAGTACAACCGTTGAAATCAAAGACCCAGATGCTGCATCCCACTGCTTCAAATACGCATGACCTCCACCCGGTACGATTGCCGCAGCAAGCGATATCCACCGATTTTTCGGCTTTACTGCAGCCGCGTTATCCACCGCCTGAAAAATAGGCGCTAACAAATCACTGTAATGCTGATGATCAAATTTTTCCTCAGCACCAAGAAAAGACTGTCTCGCAGATATCCAATCCAGTTTGTGAAAAAATGCGTAACCACGAAAGATTAAATCATATGGATCTTCAGAATTTACCGTCTTTTCTAAAATTTTATCATAATCATCTTCCATTAAAGAAAGTGAATGCATCTTGTATTCCGCCGCTTGGAATTCCACCGAACCCGAATCAGCCTCCGAAAGTACGCGATCGTAATATGTTCTGGCCAAACCTAGGTTACGGGTGTACTCATAGCTTTGGGCGATGCGATAATAAATCGAGGGTTCTAACGGATCACCCGGATATCGGTAGAGAAACTGAAAATATGCGAGCAGAGCTCTGTCATGAAATCCTTCTTCCGAAAGAAAATCACAAAAAGAAAGTAGCTCCTGTTTTTGGAAGGATGTATAATCCTGCCATTCGTTTTTTATATCGTCCGGTTGGCGATAAGATTGGATTTGAGCGGTGAGCCCCGCCACCATAACCCACAATAAAATGAATGTAATTCTATTCATAAAAAAATTCCCCTACCTCGAAGGGATAGGGGAATTTAGAAAATTTGTCGGTAAGTCTAAACGAATTAACGCAGCAATATCATTTTCTTTCTGGCAGTGAATTCACCCGTTTTCAATTCATAAAAATACATTCCGGATGCCACGGTCTGTCCATAAGAATCCAAACCATTCCACTCTACCTGAAACCTTCCGGGATTAGCAGAACCGTTATAGAGTTCGGCAACGCGGTGGCCAAGTAGATTGTAAACGGTGAGTTTTACATCATGCTGAAACTGGGGAAGATCAAATGAAATCAGCGTAGTTGGATTGAACGGATTCGGATAATTTTGATCAAGCGCAAATGTATTCGGTATGCCACCTAACTCCGCGATGGAAAGAAAATCGGAACTGAAGGATGTCATATTATTCGTATCGGGATAACTGCACACCACATTTAGCAGACTATTTTCATTCGTGGTCCCCGGAACATTCGGCATGCCCATTCCAAAACTGATATTGTCCGGAAGTGCGACTTGTCCGCTGGGTAAACCAAACGTAATGGAAAACAATTCACCTTGCGTCCCGTCACCTTGCGTTTGAACCTGACTTGTGTTATATGCCATTATTTTAATATAACCACCCATGTCATTTGCAATGAGCTGCATCGCGGAAGAACTGGCAGACGTGCCATCTTCATTTTCCAAATTAGTCAGTTTCGAACCCTTTGAATAAAGTTGCGAGGTCCAATTACCATTGCCGTCCCAGTCTGTAAAATCTTCACCGCTATCATAACTATTATCACCATCAGCATCCACAAATGGTTCGCTCATATTGTTAGAGATGAGTGTGCTCTGATCGTTGTAAATGTTTATTTCAACACCTCGAACCGGTTCGTGATCAGTTATAAAAACTGTTAAGGTAACCGAATTCTCATTCCCATCTAGTGTTGCTTTAAAATCTATGCAGGCGCAAAGTCCTGTTGCTATTGTATCTCCAAAAGTTGGATTTTCTATCATACCACCAATGCCGTCCGAAATTTGAGTACGGCTATCTACATGATAAGAGGAGTCCGCGGGACAATCCTGTGCCAAACCAAAGTTCAACCCAAACAATAGACTTAAAACTAAAGTAGTATTGAGATTAATTTTCATATTGATTCACTCCGAACAGTAAGTTACTTATGTTTATTGTAGTAATTAAAGTGCGTCCCTATTTCAATAAAACTATTTTTTGGGACCGCATTTCTCCGTTGTAACGGATGTGGATTATATACACTCCCGTTGGCGATGCGAAATTATTATTATCCTTCCCATTCCAGGTAAAGCGATGATTCCCCGGTTGAAAAATCTCATTTGCCAAAAGTGAAACTTCCCTTCCATTCATGTCAATAATTGACGCCTTCAGTAACCCGGTTTCAGGAATTCCTACGTCAAAATGCGTTTGAGGGTTAAACGGGTTTGGATAATTTGAACCAACCGAAAAAACCGTCGGAACCGTTCCTCCTGACTCAACCCCTACATTTTGACTAACTGTAAAGGTTAAAGAAGATAATTCTGAAACGGAAACTTCCATATCTTTTTCGGAAGAAACGCCCCAGTAAACTGTTTGGTTTTCTACAAAGCCAAAATTGTCCACCATTTCTTGGTAACTTAAGGACAGAGTTCCACCGGAAACATTGTCCTCTATATATAAGGGATCAATCTTAGTCGCTGAAGAAGAAAGATAAAAGGTGTACGTAACATCGGAGGTTTCACCGGACCAGATAAAATCAATCGCATCATCATCGTTTTCAAGTGTTTGGGATGTACCGGTCGAAGGACTGCTGAGCGAAACGGCAGTTGGATAAGAAACCGCTGATGTAAGGTATTCCAATATTTTAGTAGCAACATCAACCGGTTCCATAAAGCTCGAATTGGTTGCGTTCACCCTATCCAACTTAAATGAAGCGAATACTGCTTGATAATCCACCGATGAATACCGAAGAATACCACCATGATCATCATCACCATTAATGTAAAATGAGATGTGGCTTCTTGGATCTCCTTTTGTGGCAACAGAATCAATTCCTGAAGCATCAGCCGTAATTAACGCCCAATTAGAGGAAGTAACTCCAAGTGGGTCACCTGTAACGCCTTTTAACCATGTTGTAGAAGAGCGTGTACCACCAAAATGCATATTCAAATAGTCATTCAATAAATTTGTACCATCCAACTGTTGTGCTAAATGATCGCCAACGAGAAATAAGGATTTACCGGCATCCAAAAACCCTTTGATTGCGCTGCGTTCTTCCTGCGACAATGCACTTGAATTCACACTTCCAGTGTTCCAAATAACTAAATTTCTTGAATTCAAATTCATTGATGAAATGGCGCTCGATGCCCTGTCTTTCACTTCGTAAGAGGATCCCATCGCATCAAGTGCATCCACAATTACTTCCTGTGTGCTTCCGCTATTATCATCATCTACGAGTAGCACTCCCGGAAGACCAACATTCATAGACCAGTCTTCGGTAACATAATTCGTACTTCCTCCACTTAGATTGATGCTAAACTCTACAACACCTGATGGCGCATCAGAATTGATAGATATTTCAAATGGATCATTTGCGTTGCTTGCTGTTCCATTGGTCGCAATATCAATGGATGCTGTGGTTCCATCAACGATGGACACATTAGGATTCGTAGTTGATAAAGTAGCGGTTGCATTGTAAACAGGATTTCCATAGTTCGAAAATGAAACGGTGAGAGAAACCGTTTCGCCAGGATCGGGATATGTATCAGATCCACTCACAACCGATGTTACGGCCCCTAACAAAACAAGAGTTGTTATAGGATTTACATTTAAGATATACTGTGCATTCGATCCGGTGGTGTTTAGCACCGTCGGATTTATGGTTACGCTGCTGTAATTGGCCCAATCATTTAAAACGTATAGCGCATCACCATTGCCGTCCACAGTAATTTCTGTACCATCATAATTGCTTCCTGCTCGAGTAAAAATCTGTAAATGCCAATCTCTGCTGGCATCGCCGTCAAATTCAACAAGAAGATGACCTGAACTTCCACTACGATTTACCCGGACATAATTTGTACCTAGATGATCAGGCAAATTGAGGGTTGTAGGTGTGAAATTGGATATTTGATTTGTATAGGTTCCGGCATGGGATCCGGGAGTAAGATTACTTGCTTCCTCATACTGCCCACCCTCATAGGTTCCGTTTGCTCTGCTGCCGGTATAATAATTCCAAGCCGTGAATTTTGGGAATTCTGCCGAAAGGCTGGTGCCCTCATCTTGGAAATAAGAATTGGCAGCAGAAATAGCATTTCCGATTGGTTTTTCCCAAACCAATTTAATCGCCTGCGCTCCAAAATTTTCTTCGATGTAAAAATTCCATAGAACGGCACCATACTGATATAATTCTCCACTGAGAAATGTATCAAGACTGTAATGAGGTTTAGTTTGGAAGGCGCTTTCGTACCCTTCATATCCATCCAACGAATCGTACATTTTTTCTTCAATCCACATGGAGGACGCTTCCTTAAACCATGAACTGGATACAGAATAGGAATGCTGAACCAAGTGAAAGAGCTCATGGCATCCGGTGAGTTTATTATATCGATCAGAGAGACTGTTGTCCATCCAAATCTGATGATAGGAATTTCCAGGAACGTAGCCGTACACACCACTTAAATTTTCTACCGTTACAATAAATTGTGAATTTCCGGTATAGTCGAGTGGGTTGTGCCAACTGTTTGTTGTAACCCAGTCGATTGCATCATCAAAATAGTCGCCCATGTCTTCAATGTAATCCGGCGTTCCATTGTTATTTCCATCATAATTAGAAACAGCATCCGAACCACTGGTAGAATACGAAATTCTAAATAATCCGCCGGAAGATGTATAAATCACACGGTTTGTTCTGGTTGACGATGTCGTTGAAGAATTCACCAGCCCGTTTTGAAGATCAAATGGAAGTTCATCCAAATGATCTAAGGCATCCTGATGAAAAGGGAGTCCACATTTTAAGGGAGTTGCATCAGCAACTTGATATTTTTCCGGAAGTGTTTCATTTAAGAATAGGGCACGCGCCTTTAGTTCTACGGCCTCAATCTCGCTGATATATCCCTTCTCAAGGTCTGCTTGAATCAAGCTAACCGGATGCTCTGCCGCGAGAATTCCCGCGGCGAAAAAGACCAGTAATATTTTTCGTACTTCTGTCATATTCCTTCCGAGATTAAAATTGTATGAACATTTATTTTTTCACACCCCTCTTCGCTTCTCCACTATTACAGGGGAGAAAACTCAATGGGGTCATACAATTTGACTTTAATGGCATCTGTTAAAATCGTCTATTTCAGCATGAGCATTTTGCTCACGTCGCTAAACAATTCGGCGCCGGTTACTGGATCAACCGCTGTTACTTCATAAAAATAAACACCAGACGGCATTTTTTCACCAAGAGAATTAGTTCCATTCCAAATGGCAGAATGCATTCCGGGATTGACCTCTGAAGATCCAAGGCTTCGAACTTCATGACCCAATACGTTCACAATCCGAACCGAAACAATCGAACGATTAGCAACCTCAAATTGAATCTTGGTTACCGGATTGAATGGGTTCGGATAATTCTGATGAAGATTAAATCCTTCAACTACACTTGGTTCATCCACTGCTAACTGAGTTAATCCAGATGCATCAATTGTAAGGTTCATTGGTGAAGATTCCGTATCATACATCCCGTCGGTTGCAACGGCTGTCCAGGTTCCTGTAACGGTATTTCCGACACCTACAAAAGTACCCAGATCTAAATACGAAACGCTAAATGAGTTTACCGTTGATTTTTCAATTGGCGGGATCGTAAACCCAGCGAGCCCTCCACCAAAATCAATGCGAATTGCAAGCATATCACCATCCGGATCAGACACATTCCCTGCACTCAGGAAAAAGGATTGTGAATCAAACGATGCATTGGCATCTGTGATTGTAATTGTAGAACCATCTGCCGGCGTAACAGGCGTCGGCGCTGCTGAAGAACCGCCGGTACCTACGAGCCATGTATGCGCATTGGTAAGCAAGGATGTAAAATCTGCCCAGTCATTTCCAGATCCCGCTTCTATTGGAAATGAAAAATAGACTGTTTTAAATGGTGCACTCGATCCCATATCATAATTGGTAACACCAGTGCCTTCGTAGCTCGTATTTCCTGTAAAAATCTTTACAGCATTCCCACCGGTTTTTGCTGTAAGGAAATCACCCCAATTGGGCCACCCAATGGATTCAAAATCAATAATATACGGGCTTGATACCCAGTTATTGGTAATGGCATTCCCGGTAACTCCGGTCATTTGAACATCGCCATATCCGCCGTTATCCGCATCCCCATCATTATCAGGATCATTTACATAACTCCCGAGGCCGAGATAATCGTAAGCAAAATCTCCGGAACTAAAAGACCCAGATGCACCTAAACCTGCAGCGAAAAAATAATCCATATCCGCATACAAAATGCGACCGCCTCTGTCTAAAAATTCAGCATAGCCGTTATTATCTGTACCGGATGCGGCCATGGATGAACCTCCCCAGCCATACTTGACAATCGTTTTAAATGTAGAATGATTAACAACCGAACTGTCAATCCCATCACGCTCTGCCACATTCCATATATAATATCGAGTAAATTCGCTACCACTCAGTATTGAATTTAGACCAGTGCCGGATGTATAAAGATCGAGCGTATCAATGCTTCCATCCTGAATAAGAAGTGTCATTTGAGTTGAAATAGGAGAAGAAACTCGAACATAAGTTCCAATACCACCCGAATTTCCACGTCCTGTTACATCTTCGGTATATACTTGGAAACTAAGCGTATCGCCTACATCAATGCTGACGTCGGCGTAATATCGACCGGCAGTTGCCGCATCTTCTATCATTTCATAATTTGCACTTGAGGATGAACCATCTGCTTTACCAATTGCAGTCATTAGCGTACAAACAAAAGCATCTCCGTCAAGATCTACAACGTCCGCCCAAATACGTCGTGTTTCAGCAAAAGTATCGCTGAATTGCGCTTGGTTTTCTATGATGGGTGGAACCGCATCGTACTGAACCACAATCTGCATCATATGGTTCACATAAAGGTTATCGTCAGCGGATGATATAATTCTGTACCATCCCGATGGTGTACCTAGAGAATGAAGCGTTGAATAACTTGGGCAATTCCCCTCTTCTTCGGTTGAGTGAAATGTGCCATCTTGATAAAGCGATGCAGGACTGGCTGAATTACCGCTGGTAGCAGTATAACCTGCCCAAATATAAATCTCATCATTCGGAGAATCCATTGCAGTTGCGGTTACTTCTACTCCACTGCCAAATGTTTCTGCGAAATTAACCACCTGCCAACCGGTGCCTGTGGATGCTAGCCAAGGTTCCCAATCTCCGTCTTGGGTAAAATGGTTTGCAAGTACACTGGTACCAAATTCAATGCCAACACTAAAAGGAGTTATGGGAGCAATCGTAGCGTCTATTGGTGGATCCCCTACTGTTACATCGTTTGGGAAAGCGTACCAACCAGCTTCATACACACCATCGCCGTCATCATCTACCCATTGCACAGCAGGTCCTTCAATCCATGCTTCTGCATCACCACCTGCCAAAATCATAGCATGGAGTTCATTAATAATTCCATCTGTCAGCAAATGATACCGCATAATTATCGAGTCTGTACCTGTGCTTTGGTACCCACCAAGAAAATCATCGTAACTTTCAACAGATGTTGGTGCTTTATATAATGAAATAGTATCGTACACTGCGCGGTTATTCCTCGCATCTATATTGACACCCAACCGATGTGTCCAAAAGCCTTCTTTAAGAGTCAGTGTGTTTTCACCTCGCGTTATCACATCCCATTTATGTTCTTTTTTAAAAACTGATGTTTCACCGGCGAATGAATTGCTAATGAGCACAACTGATATTAATAGTGTGTTAAGCATTGATTTCATGATGATCTCCTCTTGTGTTTTTGTTAAAGCTGGAATTGAACCCCGACCGAGTGAATTGGCTCGAGATATCGATGGTCTTCAAATCCATAAAAAAGTTTTGTTTTCTGTCTAAATACAGGTTCGAGGTTAACTCCAAACCCCCCAGAAAATCCACGCATATTACCGTTAAGTTGTGCATCAGTTGGATCAGAATACCCCAGAGAATTCAGATTCCCGTGTCCTGCAGTAAGGATGATAAAATCTTTGATATTCAATTCCACACCTGCAGAAGAAAATTCCGCCTGATCAACGATATTACGAATAGCAAGACTTGTTGTCAACTTAGCACCCAGTGGCAATGGAAAATCCATACTGAATCCAAGTTCAAAACTAATCGGAAGCTGATAGTCTTCTGAAACTACCTCTATTCTCACGTCTTCTTCCTCGAAATCACTTTCACCGAGTTTAACTTGTTTTTGTAGATTTTCACCTGAGTAATGCATATCTTTTCCAAAATTTCTGAGCGCAAATCCAATCACTAAATTATTGATAAGTCCTGTGTTATAGAGTGCGCCTATGTCAAAAACTACATTGGTTGCACTCAATTTGTCTATGGTCTGGATCACATATTTTGCAGTCCACCCTCCGCTGAATTTGTCCGTAAATTTTTTGCCAAAGGACATATGAAGCGCATAATCATTCGCTGTAAACATTCGTCCGGTTCCGAGAGGATCAAGTTCAGTGGTTTCTTCCATTTCACCTGAAAACAAACCAACCATTCCAACGGCTATGGTACCAAATGAAGTTCGATACGCAGCAGAAAACTGTTCATATCCCATATCTACAAAATATTCAGAGTGGGAAACGATAGCAGTAAATCCTTTTAACGTTGCAATACTTGCAGGATTGTAATGAACTCCTTCTAGTAGTCCTCCACGAGCGACCATAGTACCACCCAAACCTGCGGCCCTTGGAAAGGAATTAATTTGCAAAAATTTGGCACCAGCGCTGCCCTGCCCTGCAAACAAAATTGGGGGGGAGAGGATTAGTGCAAAAAACAATAATGACAGAAATATCTGAATCATTGATTTCTTACCCCACTTTTCATTATCCCCTATGACAGGGGAGAAAAAAGTGCTCAAAACCATTGCTTTTCCCCTGTAATAGGGGAAACACATCGCGTCCGACCTTCGGCGGAAAGGGGTCAAAAATATTGTTGATAGTGTTCGCAACTTCATCATGGCCCAAGCACAATCGCGAATTTTCCTTCTTTGGTAACGGTTTTACCGAAGAGCTTCCCTTCAAGATGATACAGATAAAGTCCGCTGGCAACTTTGAGTCCTTCAAAATTTCTAAGATCCCAAGCTAACGTACCTTCTTCATCCTTTATTTCATTATCGCCAACCATGTTATCCTTCTTCAAAGTCGCAACCCATTCACCCGCAACATTGAAGATTCTAATAGTGCATTCGGAGGGCAAATGCCGGAAATCAATCCGTTGATTAAAACGATTATGATCCCAAGCAGCCCGGATAATATAGGGATTTGGAACAACGCGAATATCATCCAATGAAACCATCGAAAGTGTATCCAACATATTCACGGTGTAAAACCTAAATATATCTTCTTCTGTCAGTGGGCGCGAGGTTCGTACAAATAGTGTATCAGGGTTTGCATTATTAATCCCGGCAGGTGCATCCAATACCGAGCCACCAGTGATATTATCATCGAAAGGTTGGAAAATGACTTTAAAAGAATAGGGACTTACCGCTGTATTTACCTGCGCTTCACGAGTTAAAACATTGAACTTATTTTTAGAATTTGCTGTGGAAGAATCGGTATCCCACCAAAGATATTTTTTTTCAGATATTCTCCCAGTATTGAATGATGAAATTGATTCGCCAAGCGTCTGGTTCGTCACCTGCAAAGGGACTCGCTGAGGATTGTAACTTGAATCACCTGATATTTCCTTGAAATCCGCCCATGCAGATGTTGGTGCACTTGCAGAATCAGATTCATCAAAAAATGTGATGTAATAATCGTAAGGTTCTAGGTTACTCTCGGAAACAGAAAACCGGAAAAGATCCACGGCATTGGCGCCCAAATTCCAGTACACCGAATCCACTTCGAGCGTCGGATTTGTAACCATAAAAATGAACCCATGATCTACAGCATTGTCACCGGTATCAATAGTAGCGATATAAAATATACCACCCGGGCTAAGTGTTCCTGTATAAGCTGAATTAGAACTATTTTTTAATACAGTTGGGTTGTATTGATAATCTACGCTGACATTTCCAGTACCTAAGGTTGTTGCAGAAGTTGCATCCAAAGCAATGGTGGATTGTCCGTAATGAATGGTTCCCTTAACTGTATCTGATCCAACGATTCCCTGGATAATCCCGTCCCCCTGATCGGTTAAGGTGGTTGATCCAACGGTGAGCAGCACAGTTCCCGGGACAATAATTCCATTTGGAAGATTATCACCAGCCGAAATATCTCCATCACCATCCGTATCTCGCCCACCAATGAGAAATGTATCTTTGTACGCAGTCCCGGAATTCAACCCTATTAATGATTCGTTAGCAACACCAATGTTCGCCATGCTGGAATCTGTTAGCAATCCGTAGTCTGCCTTGCTGGTTTCATCAAATGGATCTGTTTTATAAAAATTGATGCGGTAATGATGCCCGGTTAAATTTTCATACGCTGTAATCGCTTTCAGAAATTCACTAGTAGAAGGTCCTTCTTTAGTATAATCAGAAATTTCCGGCTTACCTGCAAGTTCTAACGACATGTGCTGAGGCATTACCGTGATTAAATTTTGATAAATACTGCTTTCAAGCGACGGAATCCCAAGCGTGGGTTCTCCCATATCAAATGATGTTACCGAATAAAAATATGTCAATCCATCTACCAATCCTTCGTCCAAGTAAACGTACTCAAGCCCGGTTTGATCGCCAACATCATCTGCAGCAAAGGATTGAATGGTGAACACATCTCCTTCTTGAGGATTCAAACTTTGCTGAGATATTTCCGTAGCACTGATGGTTCCGTCTAAATCGAGGTCCTTATATTCTCCGGAAGAAATACGAACAAAAAATCCATCAAGATAAATATAGTATCCAGGGCGATAAACATCGATATCTGTTAACATTCCACCGGACGCCTTTTTTGCAGATGTATCATACGCCGAATAAGTTCTGAATCCTTCTCCTGTTGACATCGCTGCAAGATTCGGCTGAACCAATGTACGGTTTGTCACATTGTAAATCACCATTTTAAGCGTATCTGCCTCTGATCCGCCACCCGTATCAATGGTTCCTGAAACAAATTCGATCGTGTATTCGCCTTCTTTAAACCTATCTGAAATCGCATCAATGGAAGACTGTGCCGAAATATCACCTGTACCAAGCGGACCGACAAATTCACCTATTGCGTTGGATGTCCCAGTTGTGTAAGACATAGTACCGGACCATTCAGAACTGTCACCATCCACATCGTATTCTGCAAGTTCTATCCAATCTCCCTGCAATCCGGTGGTTGATCTGTACACGCGGTAACCCGCAAAATCTGTTTTACCTGTAAATGGATCTTTGACCGTTTCAGGAAATGCGTCCCAAGATAGATAGACAGCTTCATGCGCAGGTTGAACGGTTAACCCCGGTGATGGTGGAGCTTCTGCACCAATATAACCCGAATCAAATTTATCAATGGCTGCTTGTGTATTTTCTTTTAGGTCTGCCAAAGAAGAACCCGCAACTAAGGCAATGGTAATACTAATGGTTTCGCCCGGAAGCATTTGAATAACCGGACCGCTTGTGGCAAGTTGACGAACATCTTGCGGTTCTTCGTACACCTCAAAACTATCCGTTAAAGAAAGTTGGAAATATTTCAGATGATCCACTTCGCTGTCATCTACGTCGCCGGGATGTCCTTCACTTTGACCGAGATCAGACCGAATCCATGTTTGGAATCCTGTTAATCCAATTTCCCAATCATCAAGCTCATTTCCGGATGCAGGAATGCCATTCACAGGATCTCCAACGGAATCCACAGGCGTCTCCACATAGACAGATCCAAGATATCCCGCCGGTGCAACCCAACCTGTTTCCTCCAAATCAGAGTCATAAGAATACCCTAAATTTAAACTGCGGTCGAACCCAATCAGGTCGTCATCAGCATAACCCACATCATTGTCCATGAAATAGCCAACGAAAACACTATCGAGCGGAAAATCGTTCATATTCGTAATTTTATAATTGATATAAAGGTAATCATCAGTAACCCAACTATAGGTCCGTTGTTCTACTTTCACACCGAGTGAGCGCTCATCATACCCGCCGGTCCATAAAAAATTCCCATAACGTTCTTGAATGTAATCCCCAAAAACTGCATAAGTATCTTCATCCGAGACAACATCTCCATGAACCACACCATTTTCATCTACCCGAAAAGGATCAAGCAACACGCGATTTGAATCCAACCCTGCTGCTGTTTGTAGGAATGCTCTCCGTCTAACATTGATTGGTTCATGTTCTAAGCGGTAGAGCGTATCTACTGCATCTTCCGGCGAATAATAATCCCCTACATTCGGCACATAAAACGACCAGGGATCCTGAAAGGATTCCATCGATTTGTTCTTCTGACCAAATAAAAATTCACCTTTGTTTTCTTCATCTTTTAAATCATTTTGCGCATTAATCGTTTGGTCAGACTGCCAAAGTTTTGAAATAGTGCTCATTTCAGAATAATATGCACAGGCTGCAACTCTCACATTTTCGATAGTTACGTTTCCCACTGTAATTGATTTGTCTTCTGGGGCATTGAATTGATCCGATTTCGCGCCAATCCATAAACCCGAACCCCATGTATAAAATTGTTCGGTTCCTTTGGGAAATTCACCCGTGCGGCCATTGAAATACCCAAATCCGGTTGGCCACATTCCGTCATAGCCATCCCAGCCCGGCGGCGGTTCAAAAATCCCATTCTGCCCTGTGTTACTGATGGTGTACGTTGTCAAAAACCCTGCGCCGGCCCACGACAGCATAATTTCCGGAGCAACATCTAATCCCGTCCCCCTATTTAAAGATGGAAATGCTTCCGAATGTAACTGTGCTTGATAAAGTGGACGTGCAGTTAAAAACCCTACGACCATAAAAGTAATTAGTATCGATTGACAGTATTTCATTTTCATAATTAAATAATTCCCAGATTAGAATCTGAGGGTGAGTCCCATCCGAACAATACGTGGACTAGAATAATTGTAAGGGCTACTTATCAGACTTCTCCAGAGTGATAGATGCGCTGCATACGCTTCTTCAGCGGAACGCATTACAGATCCGGTCTGTGGATTGGTTTGACCTACATATCTACTATATAAACTTGGTTCAAACGTTGGTGGCCGTCCATTAGAATCTGGTTCGCCACTTAATGGATAAACATAAGAAACATTTTCCCAATCAAAAACATTCCGAATGTCAACAAAAAAGCTGACCGGCCCTAAATATTTTCTGATAATGAGGTCAAGGTCTTTGGTTGATGGCATTCGTTTAGATCCCAACTCCATAGCTTTTCCATATATATCTTCCGGTGTGTAAGCGCGTCCCGTGGCAAAATTCGCCTGAACATTGAAATCCCAGTTGCCAATGAATAAAGATCGCATTCCTTTCCCAACCGGGGGAATATAATAGCCGATGTTGGCTTTTAACGTATGCGTAATATCGTATTCCAGTGGATATTCTTTTGTAGGTAACGGTCTGTCCGCATCAAAAATATAGAGGTAATAATATTCTCTGCTGCTCGAGCCCGTCCCTTTTGCAGTGAGGTAATTGTATTCGATGTCTCCATATAAATTAAAGAAACGATTGAAACGCAATTTAATATCAACACCCTTAATCTTTGCAAAATCTTCCATCTCTGTCAGCGTTACGGTTGCAATCTGACCATCAATCATGGTGCTATAAATTCGTTTTGCTTCCGCATTGATCACATCTTTATAAAAAGCACTAAGTTCAATTCCGATTTTTTCAGAAAATTTGTGAACCATGCCAACCTGATACTGAATTGTTTTTTCGGGTTCAACATCAGGATTCCCGATAATGGGGAGTCCCGCAGCAGGATCTACAATTCCCTGATACACGTCCCCATACTCTGGTTTTTGGAAAAAATATCCGTAATTACAATAAATGGATGTCATATCTGATGCGCTAAAGTTTAGGCTAAACCGAGGGCTAATTTGATCTTTTGTTGAAGGATCAAAATAGTTGATTTCACCTTCGTCGAGTAGTTGTACTTGGTCCACAGCTTTAGCATTCGGTTTAAACCGATCCCATCTAAGTCCGAATGATGCAACAAAATCTTCATGTTCAAATTGGTTTTCAGCAAAAGCTGCCAATGTAAGCGGTCGATACTCATCGCTTCCAGACTTGTATTCAAACAAATCAAAGTATGGGTTCTGATTAGCGAATTGAATATCCATTACCATCATTTGGTTGGTGGTTGCATTGAAACCAAATTTAAAATTATTCCTCAGTGACCATTGCGAATTCAGTAAAAATTCCACTGTTCTATTTATGGTTTGCTGGATGTGCTGGCGCGGTCTTCCGGGTCCATAATTATATACATTGAAAATATCCCGATCCCAATAATATCCATTATGAAGATCAGAATTATAATCATATAAGTTATACTTTATCTGGTAATCTTCATCTCCAGTCAAATAGGAATAGAACTCTCTATGATCAAATTCTTTGAGGGTTGCTGATGAATCTGCCGCGTCAAAGAAAAATGATGATGTATCTTGGTTCGAGGGAATGTACCACCGATGCGCATCATGCCAACGTTCATTAAAAGCCTGCATTTTGAAAAATTCTGAATCCCATGTCCCGCTTGTTACATTGAAAAAGTCTTTCTCTTTAAAATAATAATAGTAAAACGCCTGAAATTCGGATGAAAGTGAAGCAAGGTTAACCGCATTCGATGATGATCCACCAACCAATTGGTCATAAGAAATATACCCTTCAGAGAAAACGGGAAGCCCATTTTCATCAGTGATATCCTGCCACTCACGCGTACGCGGATCATACCATTCTTTGCTTACAGCGTATTCCACCCAGTCTAACCGAGTTGAAATATAATTAAAATCTTTATAGGATGTATTGTTTCCGGACCCATAATCAGTATACGGTTCATGATAACTAACATTTAAACGCCAACTTGTATTTTTGCCAAGCATACTTTGAACAAGAAGGCTTACCCGTTGGCTACCCGACACTGTTTTATAATAATCCTGAAGCCAATTTCCTTGACTTATTCCGTGAGAATAGCTATACCGTTCGGTTCGATCGAAATTTGCGGATAGAGTTGCGTTAAATGATGAATACTTTGGTGAAAAAGTTAATTTAAAAGTTCCCTGGGGAGATGAATAATCAGAATGATCAAGCTTTTGTGAACGCACATATGATTGATCGCCCTGTAAGAATGTTCCATTAACATAAAAAGACATGATACCTTTTAATAATGGAATCGGCCCGCCAAGACTGAAATTGGTCCTAGAATATCCGTTGTTAAGACCACCTTCTGGAAAAAGCCCATCACCTTCGTGTTCAAACGAACCGTTATATGTTTCCTTGCTTCCGGATTTGGTAACAATGCTCACTACGCCAGACATCGCCTCTCCATATTCCACGGAGAATCCGCCCTTTGTAATTACAATACTTTCGATCGCTTCATTATCAATTTCCACACCTTGCGAACGATCCACAGGGTCATTCGTCATAACGCCATCTACAAAAAAGGCTACTTCACCGGAGCGCCCTCCACGCAAGTGAATCCCGCTGGACCGACCCGTTTCAACTTCGACTACACCTCCGGTATTTGCAAGGAGCTCAGTAAAATTTGATACCGGCATTTTTTGCATATCATCGCCAGAAATAACAATTTTGGATGTGGTTGTTTTAACAGTCACTACATCCTGATCCCGTTGGGCGATCACATCCACAGCCTTAATGCCAACGGCTTCCACATTGAGCTTAAAATTGAGTTTTACAGTCAACCCTGGAACTATATTCACATCTCGAACAGTGTGGTTTGCATACCCAATGTATGAAACTTGAATATCATAGGTTCCGGCCGGGATATTAGGGATGACAAATTGGCCGTTTATATCGGACATAGCACCACGTCCGGATTCTACCGGCAGCACGAGTACATTCGCGCCAATAAGTGGATCGCCTGTTGATCCGTCCATAACAGATCCCCTAATCTTACCGGCAATACGGTCGGACTGCCCGAGGGAAATACTCATTAAAATGATGGTTACTATTAAATTCCGAGTTAGGCTATTCATAAGGTTTGTCGTGTATAAAAGGCGAATATAGTCCTGAATACAACTTGGGATAGTACTTTATATACCATCAAAATTCAAGTAGGAAAATTTTGGATAAATCAGGCGGATTTTCGCAAGGTGCGGTAGGTTGGTGGATTTTCCCCGGTGATGACTTTATTTGTGATAATAACTGTTGAGACAGGTTCGCCGCCTTGCCCCTGCGCCAATTCAGGCAAATGAAACATTAAATCCATCATCGCATTTTCCATTACTGACCGTAATCCCCTTGCCCCCGATTTCAACTTTCTTGCCCGGCGAATCACCTCCCGTAAAGCGGATTTTCGGAACACCAGTTCGATGCCTTCCATCTGGAATAACTTTTGGTACTGTTTTACCAGTGAATTTCTAGGTTCAAGAAGAACCCGCATCAGCGCGTCTTCGCTTAAGTCTGATAAAGCCGTTACAACGGGAAGCCTTCCAACTAGTTCAGGAATAATACCGTATCGGATAAAATCTTCCGGCTGCGAATGAGAAAAAACATTCGGATCACCGGAACCCATTGATCTTGCAGTACCGCCAAAACCGATTTTTCCCTTCCCGAGCCGCTGGGAAATGATATCTTCCATTCCATCGTACGATCCTCCGCAGATAAACAGGATATTTTTGGTATCCATCGGAATCAAACTTTGTTCAGGATGTTTGCGCCCTCCTTTGGGTGGAACGTGCGCCACTGTGCCTTCTAATATTTTGAGTAGCGCTTGCTGAACACCTTCACCCGAAACATCTCTCGTAATGGATGGACTCGAGGATTTTCGGCCGATTTTATCAATTTCGTCTAAATAAATAATGCCCTTTTCTGCAGCACTAACATTGTAATTCGCCACTTGTAAAAGTCTGACGAGAATATTTTCGACATCTTCGCCCACATATCCGGCTTCGGTCAGCGAAGTTGCATCTGCAATTGCAAAAGGAACAGAAAGATATTTTGCAAGCGTTCGTGCGATTAACGTTTTGCCGGTCCCTGTTTTCCCCATCATGAGAATATTACTTTTTTCCAGCTCAACATCATCATCCATTTCGTTATGGGCAATGCGTTTGTAATGTGTGTACACCGCTACAGCAACAGCGCGCTTTGCGTCCTCTTGCTCAATCACATACCGATCTAGAAAAGACTTTATTTCCGAAGGTTTATGAAGCGAAAATGAGAAAGGAATATCTAAGGAATTTTGGTTTGTGTCATTATCCATAGCCATTATTTCCGATTACCTAAAATGGTATCAATAATGCCATATTTTTTAGCTTCTTTGGCATTCATGAAAAAATTTCTGTCTGTGTCTGCTTCAATACGTTTCAAAGTTTGTCCTGTACTTTTTGCCATTAACGTATTCATCATTTTCTTAATGCGTAATATTTCATCTGCCTGGATTTTGATATCCGATGCCTGTCCCTCTGCCCCACCAAGCGGTTGATGAATCATAATCCGGGAATTTGGAAGTGCTGATCTTTTTCCTTTTTTTCCGCCGGCCAGCAGAAAAGCGCCCATGCTGGCAGCCTGCCCCATGCAAATGGTTGCCACATCCGGCTTAATGTACTGCATCGTATCATAAATGCCCATTCCGGATGAAATGATTCCACCGGGAGAATTCACATAAAGATGAATGTCTTTTTTAGCATCTTCAGCTTCCAGAAACAAAAGCTGGGCGATCAGCAAAGAGGCTACATGATCATCAATGGGCGTACCCAAAAAAACTATTCGCTCTTTTAATAAACGGCTGTAAATGTCGTAGGCGCGTTCCGAGCGACCGGTTTGCTCCACAACCATAGGGACTAATTGTGATAGAATGTCTTTACTCATTTAGGATCCTCTTTCAGTTGGGTTTTCACGGAGTGTTTTGGTTGGTACTTTCACTTCCTTAATCTTGGCAAATCCTCGGATATAGTCTAGAATTTTCTTTTCCATCAGGTCATCTTCAATTCGGTGACGATTGCTGGGCTTTTTGTAGTATTGTTGCAATTCCTTCTTATGGTCTGGGTTCCGCTCGATAGCTTTAGCAAGATTTTGATCCAGTGCTTCCTTGGTGATTTCAAAATCCTGGTTCTGGATAAGCGCCTTCCGAATTAAATACCATTGTAAATTTCGTTCCGCAACCGGACGATATACTTCCCTGACTTTCTCCTCGTCCAATTCTCGCTTGGCTTCATTTTTCAGTTCGGTTACCATGTGCCCTAAATACGATTCGACCATAGATGGTGGATATTCTGTATTCACTTTTTCAATCAGCGCATCTGATAAGGAACGATCCAATTCTTCTTGGCTGCGGCGTTCATAATTTTCTTCGATTTTTTCCCGGATTTTCGTCTGAAATTTTTCAAGGCTTTCACAATCAGGGTCAATGCTTTTGGCAAATTCAAGATTGACCTCCGGCAATTTCTGACGTTCTACATTGAGTACTTTAAGTTCATACGGAGCAGTAATTCCATTGGCATCTGTCGGAACCGTCACGCGAATCAAGTCGTCCGCTTTGGCACCAAGTACTTTAGTTTCATTCTCACCAATGAATGGATCTTCGCCAACTTTTAAAAATCTTTGATCAAGTTTTTCACCGATAATTGGTAGTCCGGATTCGTCTAGTTTTTGGAAATCGGCGATGACAAAATCACCTTTCTTCGCACCATCTTCTACCGTATTCACTTCCATTTTTGATTTTCTAAATTCATCCATGGCAGCGGTCAAATCTTCTTCGTCCGGTTCGTACACCTTTTTTTCGACTTTAAGAGTGTGCTTTCGAAGCTTCGGCAGTTTAATAATTGGCTCCACTTCCGCTTTCGTAGTAAAAGACAAAGGTTTTTCAAATCCAAATTCAATGTCCTCTACGGTTGCTCGATTTACCGGAACAATATTTTCCTGCTGAAGAGCTTTCAGATAAAAGTCATTCAAATGGGAATCAATGAAGTGCGCCTCAATATCGCCCAGATACAAACTCATTAGTTTACTGACCGGTACCTTCCCGGGGCGGAATCCGGGCATTTTTATTTGCTTCCCAAACGAGCGTACTGCTTTATTAAAATCAGATTCCAACTCTTTCCAAGGAACTTGAATTTTGAGTTCCCGGGTAACACTGTTTGTGGATGATACTTTAATTTGCATAATTATCTTTCATAAAGGGCGGTGAATTTAAGAATAATCGCTTAAGGCGCTACACCATAATCCAAGATCAATTGACTTCCCCGATACATTACTATCATTCCAACCATTTGAAAAACATGAAACAAATCGTTGTGATTGAAATGCTGATGCAATGAAAATCCGCTAACTTGCACGCCGGCGCCAATGAACATAATAAAAATTCCCATTGCAACGTGTCCCGTGCCCGGACTACCGGAACCAAAATGACTATAAAGCATAATGGCAAATACGAATCCCATCGCCGGAGCGTAAAATTTAACAACATTCAAAAAAGAATCATCCTTTGATATTGTGAAAAGATATGCGCCGAGAAATACGATCGGGATCCAGCTAAGCCATCGGACCGCGTCAAAGGAAAAGCTATGATGAAAAGTGCCCATTAAAAAAAAGACGCTCGTAAATCCTACGGGAATGATTGTTGCTTTCCATAGTAATTGCTGAGTTTCGCCGGAAAAATGCGGACCCACTCCGTGAGAAACAGCACCCATAAATGCACCAATTGCCAGCGTAGTAAACGCCCAACCCCAATGCCAATGTATATTCAAAAAACGAATGCTGTGCCACGCTTGTAATTCGCGGGCGATGTACATCGCAAGGACGGCGATCATAAGATCAGTAACGACTGTCATGGGTTCGTAAATCAATGGTTTTGGCATAGTTTTTAATTTTTAATGAAAAGGCCGCAATGACGCAAAGGGTAATGTTTTACTTTTCCTTTGTTAAGCAATTTTTTAGACCCCTTTGTGTTTCCGGGAAATTACTGGAATAGTCCATGCGGTCCCGTTTTCAGTCCAATTATCTTCTCCCCTGTCATAGGGGAGAATGAAAAAGGGGTTAAAATATATTGAATGATTTTGACTCAATTGTTCAAAGTGTTTTTACGGCCGCATGATATCCACAACCAACAGTGCAACATCGTAAATGGTAATTTCATTATCAGCATTGATATCAGCGATTTTGTCAAAGCAAAGTCCTCTAGATTCACCGGATGTTGCTTGGTCGGCTATTAAAAATACATCAAAAATATCAACCATTCCATCTTTGTTCACATCGCCTGAAATCCAATCCGAACATATCGGAACCACCACGCCTTTTGCCGGAACCTTTATGGCTATACAATGAATTGCGCCGTTGGATGTAATAATGTCATTGCAATCAAATCCGATAGCTTCATATCCCGGCGCGATTGCTTCGTATTGATCCAAAACTTGTTGATCGGTGCTAAAGCCATACACCGGAACGAAAATCTTTTTATTTACAATCAGCGAATTAATGTAGGTATATGTAATACCTCCGGAATAGGGCGGCATGAGCATCCGCTCAATGGTGAAAGGCCGTCCGGCGCCGTTCGTTTCGGCAGCAAGTTGTGATGCCACGCTGTTCGTAATGGCATAATTATTCCCCGCGCCGGTAGAGGCAGACGTGTATTCGCCTACGATAATGGTTGTATCATTTATAATTTTGACAAACATGTCCACATGTCCGGTACCATCCAGTTCCATGTGCGAAACCACAATCACTTTATGGACGCCAAAATAATTCAGCATGGTTTCTTCCAGCTCTGTCTGTGTGAGCGTTGGATCAAATCCTTCACTTCCATCAAAAATAATGTCCGACACAATAACAACGCCTTTTCCATCCAGTAGCATATTACCGCCGGCTTGGGTCAAATCCGTTCCGAAAAAGTCCACATTATACAGCCCGGCGAATGCTTCCGGTATTGCGTCATCCAAAGGGCGCGGACGATTATACACCAAATCAATCACGGCAAGATCTCCGAGCTCATCGTAAATCCACCACGGACCATAATCTCGAATCCAGACAGTATTTGATGGTAGAGATTCAAACGCAATGTTGTTCATATTGACGCCGTTAGAAGTCAAAGTTGCAGAAACCGTAGTTGCTTCCGTTGATCCGTTTACAATCACCCATGCCGTATCTTCTTCCGCCACTTCCTTAATGAGCTGGGTGAGAAGTGTTGGGAATCCCCGCCAAGAAATAATGATTCCTGAAAGTGAATCAAATTCCGCCGGCGCAAACTGGATATAATCCGGCGGATCAGTAACTTGCCGATTCATTCCGATTTGGTCTAACTGCAGGCGTTCGGTATCGGTAAGGTTGTGAGGCAGTGTTTGCCCCCAAAGAACGGAAAAAATTAGGTATAAAATAAGTGTTTGAGTACGCATCATGGAATTGAATTTACACTAAATGACCAGAATAGGATGCGGTATCTGTGTTTTTTCTGGATTCCGAATCAAGTTCGGAATGACAGGTGGGGTGGTTAGAATAAAATAATAATTGTCATTCCGGTGAATGCCGGAATCCAGTTTGGAATGACTGTAAGACGATTGAATATCATCGAGCAAAAATGCTCGATGCACAAAAAACAGTTTAAGGGAATTTATTTTTTTTCTTTTTTCCCCCCGCAGTAAATACACTCAGAACCAACCTGCACCTTAAATCCGCATTCCGGACAATCCCATTCCTCGGTTTCTAAATCTGAATATGAATCATCCTCCCTGTTTCGGTTGGCAATCAGCATGGAAACCGCAATGCCGCCTGTGACGATAAGAAAAAAGGTTATGAGGTAAATGCCCATAGCTGTAGCAGAAAATTAAACAGATTGAGTAAATGAACTGTCACACAAACTCGGCATAAAACATTGAGCCTAATCAGCCCATAGCTTAGATACGTTCCAACAACCACGGTAAGGATCGCAGCCGACAATGGAATGATTGGATTTACATATCCAAAAGAGGTGAAAATCAGCAAGACAGCATAGACGGGGAAAAAGATGATTCCGAATTCTGCATTCGGTCGTCCAAGCATTTTGCCAAAAGGGGTTTCAACAATCGAAGTGCATTTCGATGTTTCTATTCTGATAAAAGACGGAATCCACCACAGGTGCTTTTGGAATTTTCCGGAATACACACCGTGGAAATAAAACGAAAGAGCCCCGCCGACCGATGCCAACAGGGCTCCCAAAAGATAAACGATTTGATTCACTTTATTGCTTTAAGCGGTAAACACAACCTTCCACAGTTGACAGAAATTTAATAACCTGCGTCTGAGTGTGAAACATCAAATCCATCGGTTCATATGTATCTATCGGATAAAAATAGGCATCATATTCACGCAAAAAATTGGCTTCAAGTTTTACAATCATATCCCGTAGGACTTGTTTTGGTAGTTCTTTGGACCTTAAAAAATTGATTTGAAGATTAAGCTGTCCTTCAGATGTCATATGGAAAAGCGGAATGATGCCAACATCAGAATTCGTCCGAAAGGTAAATGTACCGTGATCCTCGCCTCTTCCCCATGTTACCTCTTCGGCATATTTTTCTGAAAAGTCGATTATTTGTTCGCCAATTTTAGCAACTTCGCGGCTACATTTATCCCGCATATCCTCAATAAATATTTTTTTTGTCCATTTTGGCATGTTTTTTCCCTATATGAAGTACCAGAAATGCTATCGAAAACGCAGAAGTAATTTAAGTCAGTTTATAACCTAGAAAAAAGCGTAGAATTTCTTTTAGCACATTTATGGTAAAAATCCCGGCGTGTGGCGAGGTTTTTACTCGAATATTCTTTATTATTTAGAACCCTTGTATTGTTGCCGACTTCTTATAAATCTGAAATACCAAATGCCAACCTACAATGACAATTACCAATAACACACCATATCCGCCAAGATAATGAGAAACTTCAACGGTATGTTCATTGATCATGGTCCAAATCAACGGAACGCTCATATAGGTATTGTGCTTGGAACGAAGTCCCGCCATGCCTGCATCAGCTGGATCCGGCGCATCACCATTTTTAATTGCGGTAATGATTCTTTGCTGTGCGGGCCAAATCCTGAACCAGACATTATAAGCCATCATCGAGCCAAACATGGCGCCGAGATGAATATTGTATGCACGATATTCCACCATTTCGGAAACACAAATCAACAGACACAAAACGCCTGCAATTCCCAGAAAACTAATGATTGTTGCAACCCGCGTATTTTTTGCCAAAGGACTTTTATAGAATGCATCATACACAAATACCATAATAAATGGCAATAAATACGCTAAATGTTTAAACGGGTTGGCATCTCCATCCATTTCAATTTCCTTAAACATTTCATCATTCATCCCCATCCAAAAGACAAGCAGCATCAAGACCAATCCTGTAATCCACGTCCACGCCGCGCCCCAGCGGAAAAAGTAAAGGGTTCTTGGCATCAGCTCGGGAATGACTTTCTTTTTTGTATCGCCATCCATTGTTGCTGCAACATGGCCATTGATCCAGTTAAAGAAATAAAGCAACCCAATCCAAAGAACGCCGGCAATAATATGTAACCATTTAAATATGGGGGTAATGAATTCCATTGTTATTCTCCTATTTGTAATTAATTATGTTCAAAAATAAGCCCGGAAAATAAATCTTATTCAATTACCTTCCAAACCAAAGAGTCGTTTCGCCTACACCTATCCTGCATTACATTATTTGACAATTAGTATTGGGCAATGGCAGGATTTCATCACCTTTAAGGGTTTACTTCCTTTAAAAAATTTCATGATTGGATTTACATTGGATGCGCCCATGACGATAATATGATTATCTGATGCTGTTGATACAATTTTATCTTTAAAAGATCCCGTCTCAAAATTTATCGTATGTTCTGTCTCACTACGGCGCATCATTTTTGCCGCCCAAGCAGAAGATGCTTTATAATCTTCACGAAAAATCGTTGATTCGGATATCGTCAACATATCTACACCAAAATTAAATGCACGCGCAACCCTTACGCCAAATTTAACCGCTTTTTGAGTATTCGTTGCATCATTCACAGCTAACAAAACACGATAATCTTGATCAGGATTATATTCGTTTACAACAAATATCGAACTGTCAATGTATTGAATCAAGTCATGCGCCATTCTGCGTTTTTGACTTCCCCCAATAATGGTTACATCAATTTCACTTCGATTCACCTCATCTCGCAACTGCGATATGATTTCGCCATTTCGCAAAATGAGTTTTACTTCATCAGATTGCGTCCCTTCTAGATAGAGTTCACAACGGTCATTATCTGTCTGCACTAATTCATTTTCGGTAATACTACCTTCACCCTCAGGAACTGCAATATATTGTCGTTCTTTCAGGATATCGTAAGCCCATTCCAACACTTCCACACCGGGACGATTTACATCCCAATTGGCAAGGTTTTCCTGAGCCATTAACACTTCACTCGTGCTAAATGAGCTAATTTTTTCACCGACGTAGGCGATTGTAACATCCGCATTGAATGCGCGCGCAACTTTCATCCCGAGCTTTAAGGTCGGGCCAGAGTACTCTTTACTTCCGATGGCAATAAGAAATTTCATGCTATGCTGATATTATTCCCTTCTCATTTGAAAATCACCCAATAGGTATTGACGTAGATTAGGAGTAAAACGATGGATACCAATCCAACTTTCCATCCTGCTTTTAAGAAATCTTTTGCATGCACCATACCGCTGGAATATACGATAGTGCAAGCAGGAGCTGCCACAGCTGTAAAATATCCAAATGAAGATGCAATAGCCGTTACAATCCCGGCATGAAGCGGATCTGAAGTCATATTCAAAGTTATTGGACTCAAAACTGCAACCGTGGCAGAACTGGATAAAATGTTTGCAAGAGTAGCTGTCAATCCTACGATCAAAGCATCTGTCAAAATTGGAAAAGTTTCCAGTACGGATCCTGCTATATTTACCAAATGATTGGCTAACCACAAAGCGGCCCCCGTACTTTTTATATAAGACCCGAGAGAAATTGTAGATCCGAATAAAATGATTACCCCCCAATGCGTATTTCGATTGATATCCTCCCATCGAACCAAACCTGTAACGAGATACAAAAAAACTCCAGCCAGAGCAATGGTGCCAAGTCCAAATGTTTCACTTAAGAAAATCCATCCTGCAAATACAAGCAGAAAAATGACAATTGCCAGGGTTGCTTGGGTTGTCATTCTTCCCGATTTCGCAACTTGCACAACCAACTTTCGCACTCCGCTATCCAAACGTTTGTATTCTGGTTTAAAACTGGTAAGAAGAAGAATTGTGAGGATTGGTATTTGTATAAGTACAAGCGGATACACCATTTTCATCCAATCAACATAGGATATTGAAACATCAAAAAATTGTAAGTATGTGATCAAAATAGCATTCCTTCCTCCTCCGGAAGGGGTTCCGATCGACCCAATCAGGGCACCGTACGCAATGGATAATAATAGAAGGGCCGACAATTCTCTAACTCTCTTCTGATCTTTAGACGTATTTCGAATCAGTGTCATTGCTAGCGGAAGCATAAGTGCTGCAACCGTGTGCTCCCCTATAAATGAGGACAACAATGCTGACATCGTTACAAATCCAAAGACGATATTTCTAGTCCGATTCCCCGTGATACGAATAATACCAAGTGCAATACGGGAATCCCAACCTTGTTTCACAAAGGCAACCGCAAGCATCAAAGAACCCATGATAAAAAACACTGCATCATTCATGAAGGAAGATGCTACACCATCCGGAGAGTCAAGCCCAAGAAGCACCTCCATAACAATAATTAAGATGCCGACAGCAGGCAAAGAGATGACTTCACCAACGATTAATATTAACGCTGTAACTGCAATAATAATGGTTCTATGCCCCTCCGATGAAAGTCCTTCGGGAGACGGTACATAAAACAAAATGATGCTGATCCCGAATGCAAGAATGAGCCACTTTTTGCGCGTGATCCAATAAAGGGCATTGCTGATACTTGTATTAGATAAGCCAAACACGATGGGCTAATTTATATTAAAGTTTTGGGATCATCCAGCAGTCGTAATAGATTTTATTCAATCAATTAGAAACCAAATAATTCTTACTAAAAAGATAAAACGATGAATTAATTACACTCCGCCATGGTGTTTTCAATCAGCATATCAACGACTTCTTTCATAGAATCATTTTCTTTATATTTCTGTAATTGCCGATCTGCACTGGTACCTTCTTTCATAATCGTGCGGATATATTCAATTTCCTTTCTGCTTCCCAACGGATCCACCACATCATCCACAAATTCAAGGATTTCTTCCATGAGTTGTGGAATGGGCGTTTCAATATTTTTTCCCAAATCAATCAGTTTCCCCTGAATACCATCCTTCATAGCTCGCCATTTATTTTCTGAAATAAATCCGGCTCTGTAATGTCGCCATGTTAGATTATTTCTTCTCAATTGGATTAATTTCGCAACCAATGCCTGAATCAAAGCTGCAATCGCTGTTACCTCTTTTATTTTTGTTGTACAATCACAAATCCTGAATTCTAATGTAGGAAATTTGGAATGGGGACGAATATCCCACCAAATTTTTGTCGGCTCATCAATACTTCCGCATTTAATTAAGGTATCCACATATGAGTCATAATCAGCTGCCGAATCAAAATGCTCAGGATTCCCAGTTCTGGGTAAATCCTCAAAGATAATGCTTCGGTAAGATTTAAATCCGGTGTCTTCACCATGCCAAAAAGGCGAAGAAGTGGATAAAGATAAAATATGAGGCATAAAATACCGCATTTGATTCATGACATCAATTCTCAAGTCTTTATCTTGGATGCCAACATGAACATGCATCCCAAAAATGAGCATGCGTTTAGCTACAATTCGCATCGAATCAAAAAATCCGTGGTATCGTTCCTTATCGGTTACAATCTGATCACGCCATTGGGAAAACGGATGGGTTCCAGCTGCAATGATCGCCCGATTATTTTTTCCGGCCAAATCACCGACCATGCTTCGTAAACGTCGAATTTCTTCCGTTATTTGCTGAATATTTTGGCAAACATTTGTCCCAATTTCAATTTGAGATTGAAGTAATTCCGGCTGTAATTGATCTCGAAAAAGGAATGCACCCTGCTCCAAAAATTTCCCTACATAAGATGTAAGCTCCCGGCTTTCAGGATCAATAATTTGATATTCTTCTTCTACACCAAGGGTCAGATTTTTAATGTCATTCATTTACTGATCCAATTTATCAAGCCTTGTCTGATGCCTACCTCCTTCAAACGGTTCATTGAGCCACAACTCAACCACATCGAAAATTTCATTCTCACTCATAAATCGGGCGCCTAGGGACAGGATATTTGCATTATTATGTTCTCGTGATAGTCTAACAATTTCTTCCGGACCGTTATAAAATACTGCCGCACGAACTCCTTTTATCCTATTGGCTGCCATTGCCTCTCCTTGTCCACTTCCTCCTAAAATAATTCCGCGACTTTCCGAATCAGCTACAACTGCGTGAGCACAAGGGAAAATGAAATCCGGATAATCATCCAATGCATCATATTCATGAGCGCCGTGATCCGTTACATCATGACCGTTCTCGATCAAATATTTTTTAAGCACATTTTTTAAATCAAGTCCCGCGTGGTCTGTGGCTAAATGTATTTTCATCTTGGTCTAAATTGCAACAATTGGTACCATTTTGTAAAGATTAAAGTTACTCCTGCTTAAACGGTTGGTAAACCAGCGATTTATAAAAAAGATAGCTTTATGGTGCTTCCCAATATTGCCCGTTTATCATTATTTTATTTTGGCGGATGGTTGAAATACATTACAATCGCCCCTAAGATGCAGGATACACCAGCAATGATAAACGGAATCATCCAAACTGACGGATCGTTTGCGGATTCCGCAGAATCCTTGAAAAACCCTGCTATAAACGGCCCGGCGATTCCGGCAATTCCATAAGCAGAAAACACCCAACCATAATTACTTCCAACATTCTTATTTCCAAAATAATCAGCAGTAATTGCAGGAAATAATGCAAAATTTCCTCCAAAATTGAACCCAATAATGGATGCAGAAATTATGAACCCGATGGATGAACCAACTGATATAAAAACGTGATATACCATGAGCATTATTATTCCTTGAAAAATCGTCATTACAATGATTGAAATTCTCCGCCCAATTCGATCGGATAGAATTCCCCAGATAATCCTTCCTGCGCCATTAAAGATTGCATACCACGCCATTGCAGTTCCAGCCAATATCCCTGCATTTTGCACTCCATGATATTTTAGCGCATCAACACCAAATAGTCGAATGCAATAAATGACCATAAGTCCAGACAATGCAGAAAAAATAAAAGTTCCCCATATAAAATAAAATTGAGGTGTCCTCAACATTTGTCTCGAAGAGAGTTCAACTGATTCTACATGTCGACTCGAAGTAGATTTTTCTTTCCAACCTTCGGGATAATAATCATCAGGAGGATTTACCATCACAATGCTTCCCAAGAGAACTAAACCAGTGAATACAATTCCATAAATAAGGAAAACACTTTGAACATTCGGTAAGCCAAAAAATGAAATGGTGTTAAGTAATCCACCAAACCAAGAATCAGCTAATTTAACCCAAATGGTAGCACCAAAACCAAACCCTGCCACTGCCAACCCGGTAATCATCCCTTTTTTATCAGGAAACCATTTTACACCAACTGAAATGGGAACAACATATGCCAAACCAATTCCGGCACCGCCTAATATTCCAATAAAAATAAATTGAGTTACAAATGTAGATCCAAAAATTCCGCTAAAAATATATCCTATGCCAAAAAGAATTCCGCCAGACACAGCGATTTTTTGCGGAGCATATTTTACCTGCAGTTTCCCTGCAAGGATCATTACAAATGCAAATGTGGCTAATCCTGCTGAAAAGATTAATGCAGTTTCCTTTGCAGTAAATTGGTACACACCAACTGGATCCGTCAGTATTTTTGTAAACACACTCCAAGCATAAATTGCACCCAACGCCAATTGAATCATTACGGCACCAACAACAACAAACCAGCGATTTTTAATTTCTTTTATCATGTTTCAAATCCTTTTATTATTTTCAAAATGTTAAATAAACAGCAAACAATATGCGGTGGTTTGCTACCGGTTTTTCTTCCATTTTTTTTGGTTTCAGAAAATCCGTGTATTCGGATGTAAAGTGTGCCTCTGTTCTGTCATATTCCAACGCAAATCTTAAGCTATTCCTTTCCCATACAATTCTTGGACTCACGCGAATCACAGATAAAATTTCGGACGATCGAGCCTCGAATGTGGAAACGTCATCCTGGCTGATATGAGTGTCAATTCCATTGTTTTCTGTATATCCGGCGAACAACCCAAATCTAGTATTGCTTAATAGAAATTCTAGATCAATCCATGCGCTTTTTAGCATTGTTGGATAGAAACTCGGCACTTCTTTATCAAAATGATCAATTTTAACATAACCACCGAGCATGATATGATCTGCAAGGTCATTTCCGGAAATATATTTCATTCGAAAATTGAGATGCTTCAGCGCCAATTTGGAATAAATGGTAAATGCATTGGATTGAAGAATGTCACCACCTTTTTCCGGTTTTAACGATTTGGTGTACCCACCTATTCCAAAAAGCATTTTGCTCTGTTTCCATATACTATGCAGATGAAATCCCGGTAGTCCGGACCGTTGCTGAACATTTTTTCCAGAAATTTCCTGAAACGCATCGAGTTGCATAGATGCCGATCCAAGCAGATGTAACGATTTAGTGATTTTCCATTGAATTGAAATTTGGGGGAAGCGGGCGAATGGCTGGAAAGGAACCCCAGTATTAAAATTCACAACTTGAGGAAACACATCCACTGTAAATAATGGACTCCAGTATTGTCCAAATAAAAATTCAATTTTTGTCCATGACATTTTTATAAACGCATGCCGAAGACGTAAATTATTTTCCAAGCCGGTGCCGGTACCAAAAAAGTCAACTTCCAATTTGCCAGTCAAATTTGCCTGAAATGCAGAATACCCATGGATCTGCAACCAAACGCGAGATTGAAACAAGACCATATTAATTAATGGATCGGAATTCAGGTCGGTGTTACTTGAATCTAATTTGTTTGCCGGATATAAATAAAAATGTCCCTCTCTTGCAGAAATAACCTGGCGAGAATTCCAAAATGAATCAAATTTGATAAAACCACCATGGGATAAAGATTGAGCATTTAAACCAACCAGAGCTGTGAGAAATAGTTGAAAAAATATGCGGTTCATAATGGTGCGAGAATTGTATTAGAGTGAAATGGCGCGAAAAAACGAATTAACCAGTAATTTTTTATTTTGACTAGAAACTGCATAAAATTTTCTAAATATTGAACTAGAAAATAATCTATTGTATTTATGGCTCAAATAATTCATTATAAATAGATGAAAAGTTTTTATCGTATTTTGCCATTTCTCTAAATTTCTGCCCTCCTTTTGCAATTGCAAAATTCAAGTATTTAATTGCTTCTGATTTATGATCAAGTTTTAATTCTGCTAAGGAAAGATTGTACCATCCAAACGCATCATTTGGCTGAAACTCAACTACACGTGTAAATTCCTTCTTTGCTTTAGAAAACTGACCTATTTGTAAATACAAAACACCTAGATTTCCATGCGCTTGCATTAAATCTGGCTGCAGATCGACCGCTTGTTCCAATAATTTTCTTGCTTCGCCGAACCTTCTCTGGCTTACCATCAAAAGCCCAAGATCTTGCATGACCTGTACATCTTGATTATTAAATTCCAAAAATTCTTTATAACTTTTTTCGGCGAATGATAATTTTCCTATTTTTTGATAAATCCTAGCCAATGCATACCGTGCCATTTGATTTGTTGGTAAAAGACGAATAGCTTCCAAAAATTCTTTTTCTGCAAGGATAAAGTCTTTTTTTGCAGCCGCAAGCCGACCTCCCTCATAATGGGCGAGCGAAGAATGTGGATTTGATTTCAGAGCACGGAATAAATATTGATCGGCCTTCAACAGATCACCACGCTGGAAATGATATCTGGCTAATTCTAATAATATAAATATATTTTCACCACCTTTTGTTAGAGCTTGCTGATAAAGGCTAAGACCTTGTTTATCATTCCCATTGGTAATCATTATATACCCTAACATGCGGACAATATCTGAATCCTCATTTCTTATATTTAATAATTTGTTTAACTCTTCTGCCGCCAATTTGTACTCTCCTAATGAGAATAATGCTGATGCATATTTGTATTTCATCCAAGGGGTTGTGACAATATCGGAAATTTTTATTAATTCGAAAACTTGTTTGACTTTAGAATACTCTTTATCATAGAAATAAGTATTAAATTTATTAAGCAATGGATTTTCAAATGCTGAATCGAGCTGAATTGCTTTATTATAGTGATCTTTCGATGAATTAAATTCACCGATCTCTGTTTCTGCGATACTCAGGTTAAAAAGTATCCCAGCATTTGGATTGCCACCATCCAAACTTGATTTATAATAGTGTATGGCAGCATCATAATTTCCTTCTACCATACACGAATCACCCTTTTCACTGTTCTTTAATTTTTTATAATAGTCAATGGGTAACTCCTTACCATATTCAAGTAAACAACGTAATTCTTCTGCTAAATGAGCAAATGAAAGTGAAGTATAACCATTCGGGATGGATGTAGAAATTGTGACTACCTCAGCAACAATATTTTTATTTTTGAGAATGTTGATTGTTTCAAATGGATGATGTTTCGGACGGGACAACCTGTCCAAATCGAGGGCACTATTAAAATTATAGTAATCAATATCAAAATCCAGCAAAACAGGCGAATACATTTGAGGTATGTCAGCGATTGGTGTAATAATAACTTCTACATTGTACATAATTCCTTTAATAATCGAACCTTGAAAATGAAATGATGCAATGTCCTCTTCCGATAAATTATTGAAATAATTTCTAAATCTAATTTTCAAATCCTCCAACCAAAATACTGTAAGAGTATCATCTGGAACCACCCAAATGACCGTATTGATAATATCACTCCGCATTGCCGGATAGAGCCAATTGGCGACGGTTAGAAATTTTTCATCAGGAATATAATATGAATACGGATGTTGAATATATTGTTCTATCTCTTCAATGTTGACAGCTGAAACTATTTTTTCCAGCTCAGATGAAGGCATAGGTGCAATATCTATATGGGAATCAAAATGGATTACTGTTTTACTTTTGGGCTTCTTCTCAATCCATGTGATATATGATTTATAATGGTTTTCAAAAAATGCTATTTCCTGGATAGAATTAATTCCGATTCGATTCGAATTGTTCAAATTTGGATCATTTGTGCAAGTATATACACCAAAAATAATCAATATTATAAATGACCATCTTTGAAGATTCTTTTGGAATGATTTTCTGTTTCGTTTCATGAAAAACTCTAATAGGAATAAGAAAACCCCCGAAAACTTCGGGGGCTTTCCGCACTCTTTAAAATGCACATTTACTATACTCTCTTTTATTATTTGAGTACAGTCATTTTTTTCGTTACACTTTTACCATTAACCATGAGTTCATAGAAGTATATACCAGAAATAAAATCGGTAGAATTTAATCGTACTTCATACTCACCTGGACCTAAACGTTCTCCTTCAAAGACAGTCATAACTTCCTGCCCGAGAATATTGAAAACCCGCAAGTTTATATCACTCATCTCATTTGTGTTGAACTTAATCGTAGTCGATGGGTTGAACGGATTCGGGTAATTCTGTTCTAGTGAGAATATCTCCGGGATATTGATATTTTCATCATCAATAGATACCCAGTCAGATGCGAAGCGGAGGTACTCAAAATTTACACCCTGATGAGAGTGTAGATTCGGATAAACTCCACTACTTACTGGTTGTGTACCGTTATCGATGAGACCAACAGCAAATGCATACTGTTTTGTCAAATCACTAAATATCACATCGTGGTCTGGATCATTGGTGTCCAAAGCACGCTTAATTTCAACCGTCCACTGGTTATTTGCCCAAACCGGGCGAATTTCAATATCTGCCCGTGCTGAACCTACGTCCGGAACTTTCATGATGTATTTCGGAAGTTTGTCGCCATCTGTCCATCCGGCATTTGCATCATAAGCTACTGCAGTTTCAGCCCAACTTCCAGCATAAGGTACTGCATCAAATGACGTATCATATAATGCTTCCGGATTTGCATCATGTGTTGTGCCCATCCACTGCGGAACATCATTAGCATCTCGATTTCCAAAATAGGCAAATGTAGATCCTGAAGCATCACCATGACGGCCGCCATCTTCCTGGCTGGATGGATCTGCTTCATACGATAAGTATTTATCATCTACGTAACCGGCTGGCCAGCTGCGGGCACCTTTAGAGTGCCACATATCGCCAAGTTCACCATCTACAGTCAGATATTTGCCCCAACGTTCGCGAGTGTTGTGACAGGTTGCCATACAACCACGGCTTTCAAAATCGGTTATCTCTGTCATCGGCCAAAAGATACCTATCCTATCTTCTCTTATAGCATTGGTTTCATCCGTAATGCTCCACGAGCCGCTCTGATACACTAGCTCTTGGCGCCGAACAGTTTTAGAATCATCAGCCCACCAAGCAGCAATATAGAGATCATCATCTGTGTAAGCAGCCTGCATAAATACTTCCATTGCGGAATTATTTACGCCTTCAACTGTCATACGGATCGTATCGATTTGAGCACTAGCCCAAACAGCATCATCTAGGGCACCATCAAAAACAGGTGCGGTTGCTACTTTGACTGCGGTAAGAACATTACCGACCGCATCAGCATGTTCAGCATTATCCCACATTCCTCTATACAATTCTCCCCATTCGGAAATCGTAGTATCAGAAGATTCAGACCAATCTCCTAAGGTTAGATCTACTGCCCCTTCACCGACTCCATTATCCCGATGACATTTTGTTGCGCATGAATTCGGCATATTGTATGCAAGGGTTTTCGAAGGTGAAATAGCCTCAAAAGTATGTGATCGAATGTCGTATTTAATGGCAGACTTAATGCTCAATGGCATATGACATTCTACACAATTACTTGCTCCTGTACCTTCAGGGTCGTAAGGATGTTTCGTATGCTTCTGCACAACCGCTGATATTGCAGATAAATGAGTATCGTAGTCTGCAATCATTTCTTTCGTTAATGCTTCAAATTCTCCGTGAGATGCATGACAAGCAAGACAGAGTGTGTTGTCATCACTAGCAGTTGGGATCTCCAGATCAGGAACATAATCACCATCAGTATCTTCCCAAATACTCTCAACAATTTGATGCTCCAAATTGTTATGTACATCATGGCATTCATAACACGTCACCTGATGGTAAGCAAATGTCGGCTTTGCACTTTCGTAGAGATCAAAATACTGTTGGTGGTGTTTACTGGAATTTGTTACATCCTCCGATGCATCTGAATCGCCGTAATAGCCGCCATGATCTACATAGTAATCAGCCCAAACATCACCTACATCCCAATCTTCTAAATTCGCATCGTCAAATGGGAAATGGAAAGTTTCGTTAGGATAACTTGAACCGCGGGAGTGACAAAATCCGCACATATCATTCGCCTGCTGACTTGTTAGGTCAGACGGGTTTATAATATCAGTTGCAAGAGCGGAAGTGCTATGAGTAGAACCAGGACCGTGACATCTTTCACAACCTGTATTCATCAAATCAAGCGTCCCGTCACCATCAACATCGTACACAGAAACGCCGATGTCACTTGCTCCGGCATCGGGAGCATCAGCTATCCATTCTCCCTCTGCTGTTTCAGTCATTACCGTATGATCAAAGTGACAACCTACACATTGCTTCTCAAAATTCCGTTTTTGTGTATTCGCAGAAGCAACTATGTCTGCAATCGTTACAGTAGCTGCACTGAATAGAGGCGTGTAATCTCCGTTTGCTGGATCTGTGTACCACGCTTCAGGATGGTAACCCACATATTCATGAGTGACTTCGTTATACTGAACTGGCGACACATAGTGGCTGACTGTTTCACCTGCGTTTAAAATAGGAACTTTCACTATGTAGCGCTGCTTATACAACCCGCTACCACCATAGGTAAGATATACTGGTAAGGTAATATCACCTATAGTTACTGTATATTGATCATTACCGCTGTCATAACCCAGAACTGGCGCATTTGATCCATAATCTGAAAACGACGATGTTATAGATGCGTCTGATAAACTCAAACCATCTTTAAAATCGTCAATCCCATTTTGATCCGCATCAGCTACAATGCCATATAAATCCACCATGGAGTTAGCACCTATAGGAACACTAAATCCGTTGGCATGCATGGTTGTTCGCCAGCCGGTTGCATCCGTTGCAACGGAACCGTTGTGACATACCAGACATGCTTCATTACCGACATACGTTTGGGCAAACAAAATGCCAGTAAATACGAACATGGATGATAACATTTTCTTCATCATTTTCTCCTTTATTTATGTTAGTAATTAATGTCTCGATTTGTTATATAGAATTTACCCTAACATTATATATGATTTCAAGGTCTTAATATAAAATTTATATATTTTATAGTTTAATTTTTGTGTATTTGACAATTCAAAATAATCATATTAATACAATTATTGGTTATTTGAATTTGATTCGTTTTATCAAACTTTACTGAACTCTTTTACCCGGTAGTTCAGTTGGGAATTCAATCTCATCATGACAATCTGCACAGACCGGTGAATTATCAAATATTTCATCTGTATGACAATCTACACACTCATTATCTTCATGGTCTTCATCCAATTCAAGTCCAACGATTGAATGCTCAAATGTATCCAAATCCCAATCATGACAATCGAAGCATGATTTTGATGGAACTTTGAAATTTTTTGTTTCGCCATGACAGTCTTGGCAGGTTGCGTTACGATGCCTTTTTTTCAAAGACCAACCAATAACATCAGTATGGTTAAATTGTGGTTTTTCCGTAAGGCTATGACAAAAAGCGCACTGGTCATCACTATGACAGGAAACGCAGGTTTTTACGTGCTCTATCTTCTCCCGCTTGTGACCCAATTCGTGACATCTTCCGCAGTTATCTCCCTGATGACAACTGGTACACGTCAATCCAAACTGGTCAACGTGGTCGCTGTGGTGAAAGGTAACTATGGGAGCTGGCTCGTAAAGTGTTTCATAAACATATTTCTTTTCGGCAATGATTCGTGGGTGAGGAATTCCAAGAATATCAGACTTGTCAATAGACGGTTCAGAAACTGTTGATTTATGCTTTACCTCATGGCAGGCAACGCAACCCGTTTCATGACTCCAATCCCGATGGCATCCAATGCATTGACGATGATATGCTCCTTTAAGTCCCGGCTGCTGAAGATTACCAACCGCCGGAGAAATTTCGTGGCATTCTCTACATGGAGGGACATCCTTGTCTACTTCAGAATAATGGTGACAGAAGGAACATCCACCACTCATATCCGCCATTGAGGCGTGGAGTTTGTGAGCAAAAGGAACTGGTTGGTAAAGATTAACCAACTGATCCAAAACTACAATATCCGGTCCCTCTTCTATTTTATGTTCACCCTCGAGGTGTCCCCCATGCCGCGGGCAAATTGTGAGACATGGATCTACGAGGGTTGGTTTTTCGCACGAGTGGCAGGTTTCACAATAGGAACTCCATGCTTGCTGCCCATTCTGCCCAAACACCAACATTGAAGTAAGAAAAGCAAAAACCGTAAAAAGGTATTTAATCACTTTTATATCCTCCAAATCCGTGGATGACCGGTAATTTCATAACCAATAATCGGTACACCAGAACTAATGTCGAAATAAGACCAACGGTTACGGCAATTTCTGTCCAAGCCGGAATGTAACGAGCTTCAGCGTAAACAGGTTTAAAACCCAAAATGAAGACATTGTAGCGATTAAGTGCCACACCCAGTACTACTAAAGTTGAACCCGTGAAAAGCCACGATGATTTACTTCGCAACGAGTGGATGGAAAAAATCAACATTGGGAAAATCACTCCAAAAATGATTTCTACAAGAAAGCTGATGCTCTCTGGCGTACCGTCAATTAGATAGACGTACGTTTCCCGATTCACCATATCAATGAGCTTCGCAGCCAAGTAAATACCAAGAAGAATAGGAATAATTCGACTGATACTTGAAAGCACTATAGTCTCCGGTTTGAGATGGAACGATCGACTCGCCAGCAGCGACTCAAAGATCACCATCGGGAATCCCACAGCAAAGGCTGATAATAGAAACAGCAGTGCAAGAATTGGTGTGTGCCACAAAGGGTGAAGCTTTGTGGGAACTATTGTCATAAGAGCCCCCAGAGAAGATTGATGCATACATGAAAGAACAACACCTAAAATAATGAAGATGAACATAACGCGTCCAACCGTCCTATTGAGGAAGCGGATTAGCCCTGATACAACACCATCCATTTTGCGAAATAGTCCTGGAAGTTCCACTCCCCTTTCAAAGCGTTCTGCAACAACCGGAATAAACTCAATGTACAACACTGTTAAATAGAGCATAACACACATTCCTACTTCGAAGAGTGCTGAATTCCCTTGCCACATAGACGGAAGCATCGGGTGCCAAACATTGTAATATCGTCCCAAATCCGCCAGTAATCCCAGTGCTACAAATGTATATCCCAAAAGAGCCGTTAAAAGAGCCGGGCGTACTAAAACGTGGTATTCTTTTCTGTGAATGATATGAACCAAAAATGCAGTTGTAAACCCACCTGCAGCCAATGCTACGCCTGTTGCTACATCAATTCCTATCCAAAGTCCCCAAGGGTAACCATCAGTGAGATTGGTTGCCGCAGATAGACCATAAATAAAACGATAACCCGCTGAACTCAATCCAAGAAGAACAAAGGCAACCAATACCCAAACTCCTGAAGTAAAATACTTCTGCTTTCCAATAGGAGTTATAACGAACTCACTCATCGTTTTCTCCCTTCCCTGTCAGTCGCATAAGCAATCCCATCAATCCGAATAGTAGGATAGGTCCGTTAAACCACTTAAAGATTCCATGCTGTACCGGTTCCGTATATTTGGTTGGGCTCTCTTTTGGCAAGTCCGGGAATCCAATATCAGTAAAGGGCGCGCTGGCAAGATACAACCATGATGTACCGCCGACTTCTTCTTCGCCGTAAATATGATCCACATATCGTTCAGGAAAACGATGAATTTTCTCCCGTGCATGCGTCAGCAGATCATCTCTTTTACCAAATGCGAGAGCTTCTTCAGGGCACATTTCCACGCACCCGGGTAATTTCCCTTCATCAAGCCGAGAGGAACAAAGAGTACACTTCATCACCCGTGGTGTAAACGCATCGTCATATTCATACGCAGGAACTTGGAACGGACACGCCACCATGCAATAACGACAACCGATGCATTTCCACGCATCATAAGATACAGGTCCGTTTGGTTGTTTCTCAAGTGCACCCACAATGCATGCGGAAACGCACGCCGGATCTTCACAATGCATGCATTGGATTTTTATATCAAGTGGACGATTATCGACTCCTTTTCCTTCGTACCTGTTTACTACAGTGAATTGAGTGTCAGTGAGTCGTCTTTCATCGGAAAAAACCGATTTATCATCAAAATTAGTCAGGGGTTGATTGGGAAGATCATTGACATCATTACACGCATATTCACACTTACGACAGCCGATACAAAGTGTTGTATCAACGAGAACACCTATTCGATCGGAATTAAGAGTTTTATTTGTTGAAGCGTTAGCATTATTTGTACCAACCAATGATGCGGTAACAATACCTGCAGTTTTCAAGAAATCTCGTCGGTTTGCCATAATCACTCTCCTTCGTCAGGTAGATCCTTTTTTATTTCACCAATTTCTTTCTGAGCCCATTCTATTGTTTCGCGCTTGGCTTCTTCTATGTAATCAGGATGCTCGTGTTCATACATATCCTCCGGCATGCGTCCGGTGATCCAGGAAGGATTCATTGGATAGACATGTGGATTAAATACCGTAGAATACAAATGCCATACCAAAACAGCCAGCGTTGCCAGCCAGGCTTCCCAGTAGTGGACAACCAGGGAAACATCAAGAACTCCTTTAGGAAAAATGGAAATAACGAAGTTGTCAAACCAAAGTAATAATCCCGTGGCAATCATAATGATTGTGCCCCAAACCAATGCCCAATACTCTGCTTTTTCTATATAGCTGAAACGTCCAAACTTCGGTGGTGTTTTTTCACGTCCCAAATTATATCGAATACTTTGCAGAAATTGCCGAAAATCTGCGAATTTTGGCCACATATCTTTCCAGAAAATGCGACCGCGTTTTGTAAAGAGAAAAACCGCATGCCAGACAATGGTAATCATAAAAACAATAGCCGCCCATCGATGTATTTCTCCACGGAGTTCAAATCCCCGTCCCCAGCCGAAGAAGAAAGAAGAAATCCACGATTCACTAAACCTAAGAGCAAAACCTGTAACAACTAATGTGATAAAACTGAGCATCAGGAATGTATGCTGAGCAACTTCTCCGGGGCGCATGCGACGAACCTGAGGTTTTCTCATCATTAACAGGATTTTGCGGATTAGGTCAAGCAACCAATGAATTACCATTAACCCTATAATGATAATAATGACCACGATATAGATTTTTTCAATCACATCTGCCAAAGGCGTTCGCAAGCCTTCTCCACTTATGCCATGGATGGGCGTTGCTGCCAGCTTTGCGGATATACCAGGGTGGCATTCGCCACAGGTATCTTGAAGATTATTAGGATTTATCGTGGATGTCTTATCATAGCTCGGAAGAATTCTGTGAACCCCATGGCAGGAAGCACAGTTGGCAACCTGAATATCTCCCGCTTTACTCTTTAGTCCATGATAACTATCTATAAAGGTTGCCAATCGTCCGGCAGGTAAACCGTACTTTTCGTTTAAACGGGTAGATTCATGGCATGGAGCGCACGTTACTTCCGCTACTCTTATTCTTGATACGGGAGATCGAGGGTCGCTCGGTGAAATAATACCATGTTCTCCATGGCAATCAGTACAAACTGGAGCATCTGTTTCACCCCTGTCAACTAGTTTACCATGAATACCATCCCAGAAATCGCTCTCAATCCCCTTATGACACTCGCCACATGTGGAAGGAATGTTAAAATGATTCACAGATGATTCTGCATATCCCGGTGAAAGTATTCGGTGAGCAGTGCCTCCTGTGGAATGGCAGTCATTGCATGTTGCCGCTACATAAATACCCCCTTTTGTTGCCTTACCGTGAATGCTGTTTTCATATACTTCAACCGGATGATCAAGAAACATCTCATACTTTTTGGTCAAATCAAGATCTTCATGACATTTTCCACACGTGGCGGGTAGGTTTATCGGATGCACCTTGGACAACTTCACCGTTGAAGGCAAAATATCGTGATCGCCATGACAACTTGCACATGTTGGCATATCTACTACTTTTCCAACTTCGAGTCGACCGTGTATCTGATATTCGTCGGACGCATCATCATGACATACACGGCAGGGATCGCTCCCAGTAACAAATCCCGTATCTTCCTTGTGTGGAAATGTGTCCATGTCTTCGTGGCAATCGAAACAGTTGAAGTCATTATGAGAAGATTTTGCAAGATCATCTTCTATTGCTGTATCGTGAGCACCGGTCTCGTGGCAGTCAATGCAGGAATCATCTTCAATAAACTCATATTCTTCGTCCGTTTGTGCCGTAATAAAACTCATAGAAATGAACATTAGCGGCAGAATTAATCGCCATATTGGACGTTTCCGGGGTTCTCTATCGTTCTTTTTTATCAATTGTAAAATATTCATTAATCATCTCATCTTTTCATGGTAATTGAATTTCTTGTGGTAACGTTTTTAAGATTTCATTGTATTCGGTAAGTATTTGCTCTACAAGTTCAATATTATGAACACCTTGACTCCCGTCATTTTCAATTTTTTCAACTCCGGATTTAATTCTCCCTAAACTCATATGTTGACTTTCCGTAAGACGGGACGTTTTCACACGGTTTAATCCAGCCCTGATTTCTGAAATTGACTCATCAGATTCACTCTGCCACTCAAAAACCATATCTTCATATTCATCATCATGACAGTCCACACAAGAACGCTGACCTTGTATACCAGTAATTATACTGCGGTCAAGATGACATTCCGCACAAGTTACTTCCTCATCATACATAACATCAGGAATTTCTTCATCTGACAAATCGGTAAACCCGGAATAAATTTCAGCTTGAAGTTCATGGCAACTTTCACAATCCACTTCTTCTTGCGTATGATGACAAGACAGGCAATCGCTTTTGGACATGAGCAATTCACCATGCTGTGTACGATTGGAATGGCATTGTGAGCATTCCAGACGATTTTTGACAAGATGAATATTATGTGAAAAATTAATGTCAAAGACCCTGACTGACACATCTTCCATTCCAAAATGACAGTTGATACATTCTGATGGAACAATTTTTCCATAGGATGAAATATCCGGAATGACTTCATCAGATTTTAGTGATTTTAATGCACTTTTCAAGTTCCGATGAACTGATAAAAGTAATTCATCCGAATAGGCTACATTATGCACGATATTTCCATCTTTGACCAGTTGATAATTATATCCTGCTTCTTCAATTAAGGATTTTACATGCTGCCTGGATTTATCCTTAACATTGGATAGTTTCATTTCCCTTCTTACGCTAGCCAATGCTGATTCGGTAGATTCCATTTTTTTCAACATCAATTTTTCCCATTGATCGAGAATTTTGCCGTATCCTTTACCATGGCATATTTCACATGATTCAGCTTTGGCTTCCATGGTCTGACTTAAATCTCCATTTTCTCCATTTACGCTGTGAAACACATGGCATGCTTGGCAATTTAAACCGCCTTCATACATAGGATTCGGATGGGAAGGCACATGCTTCCCCCCTGTCCCGGAAAATAAATAATATTGTGAAAGATGTGAATTTTCATGGCAGGATTGACAATCAGGAATAATATCTGCAGATTTGGATACGGATTTATGCTGGATCAGGGAATGGCAATTCTGGCATTCAACTTTATGATTTGTGACGTGATTCAGATGAATAAATTCAACTTCATTGATGCGTTCAATCTTGCCGATTTCTGCATGACATGAACTGCACCGATCCACAGGAACTGCCCCATCTCCCACTTGCATAGACCCATGACATTTTTTACAATCAATTTCTTTTTCTACTACAAAACGGTGGTCATAAGATAGTTCAGGATCCGTACCCACGGGTGCAGCATGACACCAGGTACAATCATCAATAGGCGCATTTTCCGGCTGATTTTTAAAGTGACATAAAAAACATGTATTTTCAGTAACAGTCATATGATCGCCCTGAACAATCTGTGAATGGCAACTGGTGCAACGCAGTTTCTTTTCACGGCGAAGTTTGGTTACGTGAGGTTCATGGTCAAAAATAATTCCTTCTTTAAATTCTACTTTTCCTTCCAAAAGCCTTTGCTCATGGCATCCTGATCGCAAACAGCTTTCATCAGTTATTTCCGCCCACGGTTTGCTTTTTTTATATACACCGGTAAAGTAATTCACAACCATAGAGGCTGCTGTTAATTTCCCCTTCAACTTAGACTTCAATCCCGGTGGAAAATGGCAATCCGTACACGTAACATCTGAATGGGTGGATGTTTTCCACCCATCTACATAAGGTTGCATAAAGTGGCATGTTGAACAAAATTCCGGTTTTGATGTGTATTCCAGAGAGGAGTACAAAACAATCAATACACCCAAAATCAAACCACTGATTAGTAATAAGGATCTCAATAACTTTTTCTTCATACGTTCATCTTAAAAAAACGATCCAATAATAATCACAACAAGCAGAAAAAAACCAATTGCTAAAAACGTAAATCCGGCAATATAAAATAACCGTTTCATCCAAAGGGGCAAGGGTGAAATTAATCGAGCTTTATATTCAGCTTCCGAAAGATTTTCAAATTCAAGGGACCGTTCTTCTTTAAATAATTCCTCAGTCATTCGCCCCGTAAATATCACTTCATCCATTGGAAATGCCCCAGGGCGCATGTGGGTATTAAAAAAGTGAACTGTAAAAATAAATCCTGTTGCCAACAAAGCTTCTTCTGAGTGTATGATGTGTGCCGCATTGATAAGCCACCCAGGCATAATTTTTGTGAAAATTTCCGGAAACCAAAGTGTCAACCCTGAGGCGCCAATTATTCCCATTCCCCAAAAGACAGCAAAATAATCAAATTTTTCCCAATAAGTCCAACGACCGAATTTTGGTGGATATTTCTTTGCCCCAATGAAATACGCAATATGATTGAAAAAATCAAGGAAATCCTGCCAATTTGGAACCAAGCTATCCGGCCCCCAAAATACACCCTTTTTCTTCTCGCCAAACCGCTTATAAAAAATGGTAGCAAGATGTACGGAAAAAATGATGAAAAATAAAGAAGCGCCCAATCGGTGAAGAATCGCTGCAGCACGAAACCCAACAATATTATTTGCAATCCAATTTGCAAATTCCGTGTGGCTATATTTGAGTGGAAGCCCCGTTGCAGCAAGTGTTAAGAAAGAAAGAATTATTCCCAAATGCATGAGACGCTCAACTTTTCCAAACCGACGCACTCTGAAAGCTGATTTGGGTTTTTTCTTGATGGGGCCTTCAGATATTCTGCGAATAATCAAACGTATAAGCCATAAAAGCGTATGACCACCAAAAACGATTAATACACTCCCAAGTAAGAAAATCATAAAAGAATGAATACTACTTAAAATTGCATTTTCATCATGAATCATCGGTGAATAGTGTTGGAGGTATTTCACAAAATTGATATTCACGTTTTCGTGGCATTGTCCGCAAGTTTCAATAATGTGGACTTGGCTAATGGTGGAAGCCTCATTTTCATCGGGCAAAATTGAATGATTATCGTGGCAAGAAACACATGTAGCGAAATCCTCTCCCTGATATCCCAACTGGTACATTTGACCGTGATAAGAGGTATTATATCCTGACAGAACATCAGGATTTAACTGGAATTTCATGGTCATGGATCGATCTCCATGACATTTTCCGCATAATTCTACAACGGATTTCCCTTTTAATGATTCACCCGGTTTTTGAATAATACGCTGTCCATGACAGTCCATGCACCCCGGAGCTTCTTCGTGACCCTTTTCTTTTGCAATAAAATGAGAAGAGCGTTCATATTGATGTTGTTGATCAGGATGGCAGTCTGCACAGGATTTTTCCAAGCCTGTTTTCAAAACATGATCCGGTGCCTGAAAATGATAATCGTGGCATGAACCACAATCCGATTTCTCTCCGGATTGTATTTTTTCAATTTGACTCCGATGAATTTGTCCATGAGCATCATTTTCCCCGGTGATCAATGAAGTATTATGGCACGTCAAACATACTTCTGTTAGATTTTTTTCAAAAACAGATGATATGGCATCAGCAACCATTTCTGTAGAATGACCCGTATGGCAAACCACACATGTTTCTAATCTTGGATCATCATTTTTCTCAGGACGATGGATGGATTTTTCGTAATCCATATGACAAGTAGTACACACCTGATCCAATTTTGCCACAGAAACATTACTTTCAGAATCGTGGGGTGAAAGCACTTTGTGCTTTGCATGACAATCTGAACAAATGGGTGCATCAATATTGCCTGATTTTACCTGCTTGTAGTGACCACTTTGTGTATAATTTTCAACTTGATCTTTATGGCATTCGTTACAGGATTCTGTGACATGGATTTTCCAGTCCGATTCTGAAAAAGAATCTTTTTCATGTTTGAAATGTGGATCATGGCACGAAACGCAGGTAACTTCAGATTCTTCATCTTCTTCATTCCAATGAGCAGAATGAAGAAATTCATTTAATACATCTTGATGGCAGACCCCGCAAACTTTGCGAGGTTGTCCTTTCCATGTTATTTTATGTTTACCATGACAATCTGCGCAAGCAGGTATGGATGTATATCCTTTATTGACAAGTGGTTGAAAAAAACCATCCACAAAAGCAGCTTGAGCATCTTCATGACAGGTACCACAGTCTGGTATCTCCGGGCGGAATTCATGGAAATCTTCTACTCCATCTAAATCAATATGGCAGTCAATACATTCAAATCCTTCGTGAGGTGTCCCGTTGAATAAAGCTTCATGAACGTAGAGCGATATGCTTATTCCTCTCCGATTAACCTCCAATGATTCATCATCATGACAGGCGAGGCATGTTTCGTTATCCTGAGCCCATAAGAAAAAAGGGATTATCAGAAACAGAAACAACCATTTAAGGAAAAATTTCATGGATTCCTCTTACATTTCAAACTATTTCATATCATCCGGATAAGGGTGAGCTATTTCCTTCAAACGTTTTTCATATTCAAATGGCTTATAAGTAGGACTGGATTCATTATGACATTGTTTACATGTTCCTTCGTCAATTCTCCATAATCCTACGGAAGCCGAATCCATTTCACCTTTATAGACTGCCGTCATTACTTTTTTCTTTTTGTACTTGGACCCGGGACCATGACATGCTTCACACCCAACACCTTGTAATCCGGTCATCCGTTTAACTGCTTTTTCAGGTTTGCCGTTTTTCTTTGTTTGTGCCCAAAATGCGTCATCTTCCAATTCATAGCCACCAGAGCCATATCCTGTAGTATGACATTTGAGGCAAACGGGAGCTTCCCATGGAGAATTTTCCAATCCTAAATCTGACGCTATTTTGATTGATTCTTCAGATTTCAAGGTTTCAAATGAATTTGCATGTGGACTACCCTCCCATTTTTTATACTGCGCACCTTTCTTTTCGCTTTTATGACAGGTCTTGCATTTCCCCGTTCCTATATAATCGAAACTCTGGGCATGGATGAAACTGATTATTGACACGACCATTATTAATCTAATCTTCATGATAATCTCCTTTAATTCAAGTCAACTTGACCATTAATATGTTTTGTTTTATCTATGATAATTCCATTCGCATCTAACACGGTAGAGTGACAAATAAAACACTGTTGTTTCGTCCATGTACCTGTATGGCCATCCGGTGGCAGTCCATGACATGTGCCACATTCCGCGCTTTCATAATCAGTCCAGATAACAGATGAATTATTTCCAGTAATTAGACTATCTCCGTAGGAAAATGAAAATGCGCCATGACAATAGATATTACTGCAGGAAGTATTAGATCGATCCCAGGTAGGTGATAAAACACTGCTGTCCGTAGCAACAGAACCAAATATGACTTCGGCGATATTGTCAGAATCAAGATGGCCATTATCCAAATAATTGGTTGGAACCTGGTGGCACTCATCACAATTCACAGTTGAAATTTCTGATTCCATGTGTACCCGATGAGCACCGACTGTTATTAAGGACGGGTCCGTGTTGTTATAAATATCCTTTGGAGGATAAGCTACCCCAGAAACTGCATCGCCGTGGCAGGTGGTGCAAGATCCAATCCCGGAAGTATGGCAGGTGTTGCAACTTGAGCCGGTTACGCCACCAGCGAAGTCATCGCCATGGCATTTTTGACAATCAGTAAAATCCCACCCATTTTCCCAAAATATTCTGCCATGGTAATCGGAAGAATCCGGGCTGATCCATGCAAAAAATTCTGGATGTCCGCTGGAACCTCCGGCATGACATTGATTACACGAAATACCGCTCGACCCTCCATAATAATCTTTACCATGACAAACGCTACAGGTTTGAACCCCACTGGCTTCAATTTTCGCCATGTGTGAATTCTCGGCACCTTGAATAATCCACTCATCCGGATGTATTGACGGATTTGCCGTTTCATCGCAAGCAGGAATCATCAATAAAATGATGAATATCGGTAGTGTTTTTGAGTTCTTCATCTTTTCTCTAATGGCAATCCCTACAACTTGGATCATTGGATGGTTCGTGACAAACCTGACATACATCCGGCGCATCTAATGCAGATGATCCATGTTCTCCACCGTTCGGTAAAAATACGCCGACCCAATTGGGGAAATTATGATTCATAGGCATTATATTTTGTGACGTATGGCAGGATGTGCAATCTTCTTCTCTGCTGTGACACGTAGAACATTCATATACTCCAGCTGAAGCTTCAAAACCGTGGATTGATAAATAATCTGAATTGTGTACTTGCAACGCAACTTGCTGATATTGGTGACAATTATCGCAAGTGTTGTTGTCATGGCAGAGTGCACAATTGTCACCGGTGAAATTATTCATTGAAAAACCATGTTCATTTTTCCATCCAGCAATATGACTCTTGGGTTTCTGATATGAATGGCAGGATTGGCAATCGTTTTCCTTCCACACGAAAGCGGGTTCCGATCCATCATCACCTTCAATACTGCCATGACAGACTAAGCAATCATCGTATGTATCCAAATGTTGCTTGTGTGAAAAATCAGGTCCTCTTCTTGAAATAAATGGCAAATATGTTAATGGATTATCTGCCTTTGTATGGCACAATTCACAATCGCTATCTTCTGAATCCTCATCTACTGCATTTTCATGACAATCCGCACAGACTTCATCCATAGATGGAAGTAGTTCACGATCATTTATCGTCGTGGATTCTTCAACATTTTCATGACAATCGCTGCAATCCAGCTCTTCTTCAATGTGGAAATCATGCGGAAAATATATCCGATCCCTGTCTTGGGAAAAACCCAACGATAACAGAACAATGAGCATTGTGTTACATTTTAACATAAACAATCACTCCCGCTCGACCATCTTTTTTGTAATACGCATTTACAATATACCTGCCGAAAAACTTGATATTTAATTTTTCTATTAGATTCCAGTCCAGCCACCCATACACGCTAGATGCATTGATTGGCTCGATGATATCATTATAATTAAAAATATTAAATGAAACATTGCCACCAAATTTCACGGTTTTTCCTGCTTTCTTGGCCATCCCAACCGTGCCACCATACACCTCGTTATTTTCTCGAATACCTGCAATAATTGAGACATAATATTGGCCATAAAATAATTGTGAGTTATAAAATACTGTGCTGTTTGTTCCGGCTCTGAAATTTACTTTTTGCAAAATTTCCATTTGCGGTTTGAGACTCCAAGCCCATCCGGCAGTATAGGTTACAGGGATATCCATTTTTTCAACCCAGGGCCATGGATGTATTCCATTTAATCGTAATTGGTGAACGCCAAATTTCAATCGATGACTTTTTAAAATTTTGCTGATCGACAATCTAGTATAGTTCAATTCACTTTGGTCTAAATCCATTACGATTGTCTCATGAATTATCAGTCCAAACATTTTCCAATTTGAGGCGAATCCCACAAGAGGACGAAGTGTGTCATTTCCGCCTTCTGTCATATAGGATATATTGATAAATTTATTTTTTTTGTAAAAACTCCATGAGGTTTGAAAAAGTATTTTATTTATATATACACCATCAGAAAAAAAGCTGGGTTGAACATAAGTAGTATCGCTGAAATCAAGAACTGACTTAAACCCACCAATTAATTCAATTTTACCAAATCTCTTGGTAGAAAAACCTGCTTGAAATCCATCCACATTGACATTGGCATAAGAAGACCAATAATTAAATCGCCCTAAGGTAATTGAGAAAGGATGATGTTTCCAATTCACATTGAATTCATACATTCTGAATGGATTAATGTATTGGCTCGTTTCTGAACCGTACTCAAATCGAGTAGATAGCTTAAAGGAACCAAAGGACTGATGATAATTAAGCAATGAGCTCAAATAAGTTGATTTTATATCAAATGTTTTCAATCGGGGATAAAACACAGAGGTTGTAACCTCTAAATTGGATTGAGCGATTCCAGTTCGTGGTAAAATTGTAAGGATGAAAACCAAGAACGTGAGAAAATAATATCTCATCACTTTATCAAATTTATTGAGGTTACAACCTGTCATGTTAGATTAACCTATGTTCATTTTATGAATTATTGAACATTTTCCGATTATTAATTACTGTAAGGGTTTGGCCATTTATGACCAGGTAGCTCTGACCAATACATATTGTTAAACCCAAATTTAATTGATTTAACATCGTAACCGATTACAGTTAAATATGCAATGGACGCTGCAGCAGTCTGTCCCGTGTAGCAGTAAAATATATTGCCACCGGCAGGATCAAAAGCTGACAGATTTTCACTCATTTTCAGTGTTGCTGGAGTAAGTTGATATGATCCATCAATATGTCCATGACCTATATAATCGGTTTCGCTCCAGTAATTCATGATATTATAAGCAGATGCATTACTAATTACATCACCAGCTGTAACAAGTAACCCTTCACCCCAAGCCGTAATTGCTCCACTTATTCTTGCATCCAGGATTTCTTCGGCAGTTTCAAACCCTGTATTTAATTCAGGATAATCAAATGACGGTAATGATGCAGATGCTGTAGTTACAAGATCAGTAGCATATTGATCTGAACAATTTGATGTCCATTTGTCCAGGCTTTCATCATACGCACTCATACCAAACTTCATGACGTATGCATCATATCCTTTTAACCTTAAAAGTGTATGCGCAAATGACGCCGATTGACCAGAATAGCATGTAACCAAGATGGGCTTACTTGCACTGGCGGCTTCATCAAACATGGATGTTAGCGTCACATTCACCGCATTATCAATATGCGAAGCGGCGAAGTCATCAGCAATACGCAGATCGAATACGGTGTAAGCTGTATAATCAAAGTCAGCGTCCAACACACCGGATCCCAGGATCCAGGATCCCATATTATTTACGTATCCACCGTCAGTTCCTTCAAGATATTCAACGAGTACTTCAAACTCATTGACTGCTTCTGCATTCTCATCTTCACACCCCGGAATGATAAAGAGTGTAATGCTGAAAAGCAGGATTAGGATTTTGTTTAACTTCATGTTAACCTCTCTTTTTTGTTGTTAGTATTGTGGCCATTCAATAGGTAAACGGCCATTCACTGTTATACTTGAATTGGCATTTACTTCATCGGAGTAAAGCGAATCCAAAAAACTTTCCCATAAAAATTTATGCTGATTCTCATCAATTAATTCGGATGTAAGGTGACAGCTTTCATTACATCCTTTTCCACCAGTAGTGTCTGTTTGTGCAGTCCATTTATTAATATTGTGTGGACTTGTGTATTCCCATGTTGGTCGATCATCATAGTAAGGCAAATCAGCATGCCCCCAAGGTTCATAAGAATCTCGAGAAATAGGTATATGCCTCACTAATACCCATTTGCCATCATGCAATTGTGGATCAGGATTAAATCCGATTTTAAAACCAGGATATTCGCTGTAATCGTGTAGTCCCTCTTTCCACTCACCCTTTGTATGGCAATTGTTGCAATTATTATATGGTTGAGAATGGCAAACAAAGCAGGATAATTCACCTTCTTCTCCTCCATAAGTCCAATGTTTGGTATGCCAAGTATTATCAGGGTTTTCTTCTATTGTATGGCAATCAATACATTCAGGTAAATCATTTATATGGTATCGGGATTCTGCGTAGCTGGCGTCTTCGTGGAAATCTTCCCTATGGCAATCGATACAGTGTTTACCTCGTAATTGATGAACATCCGGATTATTCCCTTCTAACTCACCGCGATAATCCACACCAATTCGGCTTCCATGACAAGCCATACAATTATTTTCCTGACTGGGTTTTTTGTTAAACTTGTGGCTATTAATAAATCCCCCTTCTACGCTGTTAGGCCGACTAATATGGCATTGCCCACAGGTTGTATGGCAACTGGAACATTCTTTATCAAAATTTTCCGTTAATTCTGCTGGACATTCATCAAAGTTATTGTGATCTTTATCGCCACCTAACTGTCTTTGTGCAATCGTAGTCATTTCTCCCCATGCTTTGGTATGCATAGAATTCATATTCGTGTTTACAATTGTTTCATGACAAGGGGAACAAAACTCTTCTGGATATTTAGATGGATCTTTAATAAATGTAGAATCGTGGGCTTCTTCAAATTTTGCCGGTTCTGTTCCACCGTGACAATTGACACATCCGATGATAGCGTGAGCCGGATCGATATCAGAAAAAGATGCTTGATTACCAATAAGATTAATAAAAACTTTTTCCCAAGGATCCAACGGAGCCACAGACCCACCTCAGCCACCACCGCCGCCATTTGAAGTTCCAGATTCTTCAGATGCTACTAAGTTTACCAAAGCCTCCTTATTAATATGACATCCCTCACACGTAGTAGAATCACCCAATTTAGAGGTGACAATTCCGGTATCGCATGTGACTATAAATAGCATTAGGGCTACGGGGAAAATAATGAAACTAGTATTGGTTCCGTTTTTCATATTTTCGTCATTAGATAATATTGTTTTAAATGATTAATATTCCCCGAAGCTAAATAAACATCACAACGCCTACATTCTGCATCCTGACAAGCCTGAGAAGTGTCTTTGATTTGCCAGCACACTTGATCATCCGCAAGATACGCTGGACAATTTTTTCGTTCTTTTTCTGTGCAGGGTTTAATATCCCAGCAGGGAATGAGAGCTAATAATCGCCTGATTCCAGCTAAGTTCAATTTATCTTTAAGAATTAGTTTACGTATACAAGCTAGCCACTCAATATCTTTTTGAGTGTAAAGTCTTCTGTTAGATCGAGTACGGTGGGGAATTAATAATCCAACTCGTTCGTATAATCTCAGAGTTTCAGGTGAAACACCTATTTTCTTTGCCGCAAGGCCAATTGCATAGACAGGTTCGAATGGATCAGACTTAATGGATGGCGATATGTAGGATATCATATAATAAACCTGTATTTCTACCTACAGGAAATTACACATCCCAAATTATACAAAACAAGTATTTAAGACCAAATTATCCTTTAATTAATTTTCTGCTATTTTCAATTCAGATCGATTTCAGAATTCTATTTGAACTAGTGATCGTGCTCACACTTACTTGGCATTCGTGAACCATCTTCTAAAATGGCCCATTTCCAAATCGGAACTTGTTTCTTTAATTCAATAATAAACCAAGACATGGCATCAATGGCTTCTTTCCGATGCTTTGACCAAATAACTACATGGAGACTGGTTGCGCCTACTTCCACCCTTCCGATTCTATGTTTACAAAATAAATCATGGATAGGAAATTTTTGACAAGAGTCTTCTGCAAGCTTTTTGAGCTCTGCTTCTGCCATACCTTCATATTGTTCATATTCTAATGCCGTAATTGAATTTCCATATTCTGTGGCTCTAACACGGCCATTAAAAATAAGTTCTGCGCCATCTTGTTCCCGAGTATCATCATTCGGGAAAAAAGAAATGGGACCTTTAATGATTTCGACTTTAATCATATTATTATCCGCCCTGAACCGGTGGAATGAATGCCACTTCATCTCCATCATTCAGCTCAATATTATTAGGCATATATTTTTGATTCACCGCAATTCGTAAAGAAATACCATCCAACTTTCCACCGGCCTCCGACCGAATTTTTTGTTCTAATTCTGAAGCCGATGTACCTGCATTTAATTCTATCACAAATTCATCTACACCCAAGGCATATTTTACTTGTGAGAAACATTTTACTTTAATTTTAATCATATATTTATTATTTGAGTTGAATGGTTTTTACCATCATATATCAGCAATTTCCCCATTAAGTCTGGTTTTATGCCTACAATGATTTTTATGGCTTCTAAGGCTTGAATATTCCCAATAATTCCCGGAAGCATTCCCAATACACCTGCATCAGCACACGTTTCTTCACCGGATGGTGGGTCAGGAAATAATTCTTTATAACCTGGGCTTCCATTAACGTTCAATACAGCAACTTGCCCTTCCCATCGATACAATCCTCCATAAATCATGGGTACATTAGACTGTTTAGATATTTGATCAATCAATTGCCGCGTTTGAATATTGTCTGTCGCATCAATCACAATATCACATTTTTGGATAATTCCCAACCCATTGGATTCGTCTATATAATCTTCAACACATTCAATGTGCGTAATTGAATTGATGTGGGTCAAAGACTTTTTGGCAGAATGAACTTTCTTTTTCCCAATATCATTCATTCCATGTAATGGTTGACGATGAAGATTCGATAATTCAACATGATCGCCATCAATCAGAATCAATTTCCCAATACCTGCTGCAACCAATGACTGAGATACTGGGCAGCCTAACCCACCTAATCCAACGATTGCCACGCTTGCATTTAAGAGCTTTTTCTGACCTTCCAGCCCAAATTCCGGTAAAACCGTTTGGCGAGACCATTGGCTTAAATCTTCCTTCTCCGATTGAAATTCAATCCATGCTTGAGCGCCGCCTAATAAACTGAATGTATCTTTTAAGTTCTGTTCAATAATCATTCCTTCTGTCACAATCCCAAATTGACACACCAACACCTTTTTTCCTTCAATTTTTTGAATCAATCCTTCTTTGGAAATAATAGCGTCAATGCCATCCATTGGAAATTCATTCTGCTGAGATTTTGGACGTACATCAATCACAGTGAATTCAGATTGCCGCTCAAAAAGTTCTTTAGGCGTTAGAATCATTTAATAGATTTCCAGGGCAATATATTCACATTAATTTTTTCATCGACTTGTAATGACGATTCGCCGGGTTCTGAAGATAAAATACAATTGGCTATTAATGATGATGACAACATATGGGATCCAGTTTTGGTTGAAGGTTGGCACACCAATTGTCCATCTTCAATCCAAGCATTACCAAATAAAAATCGATATTTCATTTTTTCCCGGGGAAATGGCTTTTTCAAAATTCCCTTTACTTTTTCGGATTCCTTCTTCCCCATCATTGATTCCAAGACAGGCCAAACCCACTCCATGAATCCGATATAAGCCGATACTGGATTCCCAGGTAAACCAAAAATTAATGTAGAATTTCCTGTGCCAAAGAATAAGGGTTTCCCAGGTTTTTGAGCCACTTTCCAAAAATGTTCTTCAACACCTAATTCCATAAATACTTCGCGGACATAATCATAGCGTCCCATAGATACACCACCAGATGAAATAATAATATCACACGTGTCCAGTGCCTCAGATAGAAATAATCTTAAGGATTCTTTATCATCCTTAATAACATTTTGCAGGATAATGTCTGCCCCAGCCCGATTAACTAATTCTGAAAAGACGTATAAATTTGAATTATAAATTTGTCCTTCACCTAACGGTTCTCCCGGCTCTACCAATTCATCTCCCGCTCCAAAAATGGCTATCTTTGGTTTCTTAAAAACAGAAAGATTCGCATACCCAAACGTAGCACAGGTCCCTATTTCGCTGGGTGTGATAGGCGTTCCTTTTTGAATAAGTATTTCACCCTCATTAATTTCTTCGCCCTTTTTCCGGATATGTTTTCCAGGAGTAGCTTCAATGGTAAACCTGACAGAATCATCGTTAGAGAATCCACTGGTGTCTTCTACCATAATGACGGCATCAGCGCCATTTGGAATTTTCGCGCCGGTCATGCATTGGATGCATTCACCCGAATTTAATGTGATATCACTAGGCGTTCCCGCAGAACTAATGCCAACCAATGTTAATGTAACTGATTTTTTTTGTCTGGCACCTTTCGTATCCGCAGATTTTATCGCAAATCCATCCATGGCAGAATTATCAAATTGTGGCGATGAAAAGGACGCAATTATATCTTGGGCTAATACTCTTCCACCTGCTTCATGAAATGGAATCAATTCGGATTCTAATGTAAATAGATGTTCGTTAATGATTGATTTTGCTTCATGAAATGGTATCATAAGAGTCCCTTTATTAAAAATAGAATGGCAATAATAATGACGCCGCCCATTATTTTTTGAATTGTTTTTGGTTCAAATTTAATTGCACCCATATAGGAACCAACAAAACCACCTACAAGTACGGCACCCGCTAAAGGTAAAATAAAATCTATTTCAAATGTGCCTAAATTTGCCCGCGTAATCACACCCACAAGTGAATTCACCCAAATAAACATGGCACCGGATGCAGCCGCTTCCTTTTCGGTTCCAAGCCCAAACATAATAATTAATGGCACCAAATATATACCACCGCCAATACCAACAGCGCCAGCGATAAATCCCAATGTTCCACCTAAACTCAAACAAAAAATCCATTTCTGAATTCCGGTTAATTGAATTGAAAGTTTCAAATCATTTAATATGTATATCCGTATTGCCACTAAAATGAGTGTTGCCAGTAAAAATAATTTAAAAAATGTTTCAGGGACATCTAATGAACCAGCGATAAATGTCATTGGAATTGATGTGGCTAAAAATGGAAGTATAAGATTGAGTCGTCCGTGGCCATTTTTCCAGAAATGTATCATGCCAATAAATGTAACCACTAAATTCATGGTCAGGGAAGTTGTTGGAATCACCTGATAACTCACACCAAAAATAGCCATTAATGCGGTGTATGATGAACCACCACCGAGCCCCACAGATGAATATATCAGCGCTACGAAGAAAAATAAAATTGGTAAAATAAATTCGGTCATTCCAATTCAATTAACTTTGCGAATCCGCCAGCTGGCGGATTCGCAAAGTTCCCATTTATCCAATACTCCATAAATCCAGTATTCCATTTTTAATGCTTCTCACCTTTTATCATATGGAATGAATGAAAAACTGTTGGTATCAACACGTTTATTGCATCTTTGACAGCACCAGTACTTCCGGGTAAACAAATAACAACTGCCCCATCCACAACGCCTGCTGTCAAACGTGATAGCATGGCAGATTTAACTTTTCCTCGGCCGTATGCATGGAGAGCCTGCTCGATACCCGGTAGCTTGGAATTAAATATTTTATCCAATGTTTCAATTGTCAAATCACGTGGTCCCAATCCTGTGCCACCTGTTGTTATGATCAATTCTACACCATTTTTGATCCACTCATGAATGGTTGAGACTAAATCTTCTGACCCATCCGGTAAAACAATATGTTGGTCAACAGAACAGCCCGCATTCCTAAATCCATTCGCTAAAATAGGTCCGGATTTATCTTCACATTTTCCTTCAGAGATACTATCACTTAAGGTGACGACGCCAACTCTTGGACGATAATCCGTAGCATGATCTGACTTTCCACCCATTTTTGTCACCAATTTTATTTCGCCAATAGTCATGGTTTTGTCCACGCTTTTGCACATATCATAAATAGTAAGTGCTGCTCCAGAAGCAGCTGACAACGCTTCCATTTCAACACCAGTCGCTTCTTTTGTCTTTACTGTAGATCGAATCCCAATAGCATTTGGCTCTAATTCAAATTCAATATCTACAAAGGATAAATTTAATTGATGACACATGGGGATCATTTCGGCAGTTTTTTTCGCTGTTTGAATTCCGGCAATTTTGGCTGTGGTTAGCACATTCCCCTTTGGAAGTGCGTCATCTTGAATGGCTAATATCGTTTCAGGGAGCATAGAAATTTTCCCTTCAGCCTTAGCCATTCGTGTGGAACTCATTTTATCAGTCACGTCAACCATTTTGACATTCCCAAATTTATCTAAGTGTGTAAAATCATTCATATCATAAATTCCTTTATTAATCTTTAATCCAATTTGGATCGTTTTGAAATTCATAAATCATTTTATCTTTTTTCGTTTTTAACTGCCATGATGACTCAATTCCATTGATAATCAATAATTGAATTTCTTTACGTGAGAATCCAAAAATATTATTAAGATTCATATATTCTTCAGCTAAAGAATTATTAAACATTTTTGGATCATCGGTATTCACAGTTACTATAATTCCATGATCGATGTATTTTTTTATTGGGTGAGACTCAATTTTTGTTATCACCCCTGTGCAAACATTTGAAATTGGACACATTTCCAATGGGATTTGATATTCTGCAAGATAATCTAATAATGATTCATCTTCAAAAGCGCGAGTTCCATGACCAATTCGATCTACTTTAAGTTCCCGTATTACTCCCCAAATACTGCTTGCTCCTGCAGCTTCACCTGCATGAGCCGTCGTCCTAAAACCATACAGACGAGCTTTTTCATATATAGTTTTAAAACGTTCAGGCGGAAAATCATGCTCTGCTCCACCAATACCAATCCCAATAATCCCCAACTCTTTCACTTCATGTTTTTCGTCAAGAATCAATGCGGCTCTATTTAGTTTTGTATCTCGACTTAAATCTGTAATTAGTGCAATTTCAATTTCAGATACCTTCGATAGACCTCGTCGAATTGCTTCTGCTATTTTTTGTGTTTTAAGACCAACTGATTCGAAGTCAATTGGCGTAAAAAAAGCTTCAACATATTTAATATTTTGTTTTTTTAAACTGATTGCAATTTCTTCACATATAAAAGTAAAATCTTCATATTCTCGAATAAATGTGTTCTTCCATGTCCAATTTTCAAGAAAATGTGAGAAATCTCTAAATTTAAATTTTTCTTTAAGTGCCTTTATATTTTGAACACTTGAATCCCCACCATACTTTTGAATAAGTGTCCACAATGCATCAAAAGGAATCGCTCCTTCAAGATGTAAATGCAACTCTACTTTCGGAATACTATTATACCAACTATTTGATAAATTATTTTTCACTTTATTGAATTTATCCCCCTATTTGGGTCATTGATTCTCGGTTTTCATTCCCTTGATTTTGGGCATCCCAACCATCTTTAAATTTTTTATTCATGGTATCCTTAATCATTTTTTCTATTTGTTGGCTATCTTTCCCATTACGCATTGCATCTCGAAGGTTAATTTCATCTTGGCTGTAAAGACAATTTAACAATTTTCCGTCAGCTGTAATTCGGATACGGTTACAGTCACAACACAATGTTCTTGAATATGCAGGAATCACGGCGACTTTTCCTTTATAATCATTCACTCGAAAAACATGATGCTCGGTTTGTGATCCATCAACCGGAATTAATTCTTCCACTTGTTTCTCTAAATCAGCGACAATTTGATCTGCTCCATAAAATTTTCCCGTCTTCCAAATTTGGTGTGAATCAAATGGCATAAGTTCAATGAAGCGAACAGTAATATCATTTTCCTGGGTGAGTGCTATAAAATCCATGAGTTCGTCATCATTAAAATCACGCATAGCAACCACGTTTAGTTTGATGGATTGAAAGTTGGATTCCATGGATTTTTTAAGACCATTTAATACTTTTTCCAATCCATCACGGCGTGTGATTCGTTTGAATTTTTCAGAATCTAATGTATCGAGACTGATATTGATTCCAGTCAAACCAGCAGCTTTTAAAACATTAATATTATTAGCAAGCAATTTCCCGTTAGTCGTTAAATGGATGGATTCTACTCCATCTAACTCATTTGCAAATTGAATAATTTTTACAAGATCAGGTCTTAGAAGTGGTTCACCACCGGTAAATCGAATTTTGGATACACCCATTTGAGATATTAATTCGATGAGCTGGAAAATTTCTTCAGTGGAAAGGAGTTTATCTTCGATGCGGAAATCTATTCCTTCTTCCGGCATGCAATATATACAGCGGAAATTACATTGCTCGTTTAAGGCAAGGCGCAAATAGGTAAAGGTTCGACCGAATCGGTCTGATATAGATGATTGCGTCGTGGGAATTGACGCATCACCAAAGTTCTGGATGATTGGGTGTTTTTTTTCCATTCTCTTTCCAATTCACCCCGATATAATAATGTCGGGGATCGGGAGCAAATCCTGACGTTTCCATCAGAACCGTATCGGCCTCAATCCTTGTCCGCAAACTGGCGGATTTAGGTTTTTCGGCTACGAGAGCTATATTAAAATATTACTATTTTATTTTTGGATCAAATCCTTTATTTATATCGCGCTTTAAATTCATCAGATGCTTTTTTACGTCGTGCCTTTTCAGCTGGATCCATTTCCCCTAAAAACCATCGATGATTCTCTGATTTCAATGTTTTTGTTAATAGCTTTTGGAGTTTCTTTGCTGCTTTCACATCATTCCTATCACTGGATTTTAAGCCATGTGAAATTATTTCTTCAATTTCAGGAATAAATTTAGAATAGAAGTGCTTTCCTAAATCATAAGTTCCATGCCAATGAGTGTAATCCGGGGCCATCATAGAAGCGCCATGTCTTGCTCTACGTCCTTCGTGATGCCAAAGTTCAAACCATGTAAAATCGATTGGGTCTGAAAACTTAATATGGTTTCCATCACTATCTTTTCGAAGTAATGGTAATGCAGCTTTATATAATTGTTCTCCAGGTGTGGCAAACTTTTGGTCATATAGGTCAATAAGTCCTTCATACTGAATAAAGAAATTATCTGTGAAATTGTCATTATGGCATCCAGCGCATACATCTTCCATATTTTCTCTTCGAGTATCTGCATGAATTGATGCGGATTCTAATCCCCATTTTTCATCAGTCTCATGAGATAATTTGGAATGAACCGGACGATTATTCCATTTTATTCTTAATCCAATATTATGTGAAATATCTTGATTTGGTGTAGCAGACATATGGCAAGTCGCACAGGTAGGAGCAGCATTATAATCTTCGCCAACAACCCATTTGGATGATTCTAAATTCATTTTATCTACATTTGCATAAAAGTTAATACCGTGTTTTGACTCATCATAAATTTCTTTCTGTGGATGATCTGGACCTAGGTGACATTTTCCGCAATTTTCTGGCCGACGAGCTTGTGCGATAGAAAATTCATGTCTTTGATGACAAGCAGAACATGAACCCGCTGAACCGTCTGGATTAATTCGACCAATACCCGAATTTGGCCAAGTAGCAGGATCAAGTGTTCCATCATCATTAACTTTTACTTGGGAGCCATGACATTGCCAACATCCATTCACAGCTGCAGCAGAATTTCCATGAGGAAAACCATCTGTAATAAATCCACGATTACCTTCAACCACTTCTGCCAAAACATTATCCAATGAGCCCATAATTTGCCCAGCCTTTGAGTGGTGAGAATTAACAAATTCATCCACTTCTTTTTCATGACAACGAGCACAATCATTTGGACTCACAATAATTGAAATCAAATAATCATTATGTTCAAAAGCATCTGCATCACCTTCTTCAGCTTTGTGACATTCATAACAGCCAACATTTGCGCCATAATGTTTACTATTCCCCCACTGTTGATACAAACTCACATCATCAGATTTATGACACTCCAAACATTCAATCGACTCTTCAGATAATTCATTTGGTAAAATATCTTTTGAGGATCCCATTGAAAGGGAAAGCGCAAATCCAATTGCGATTATTAATACAGTTTTATTTCTTTTCATGATTTTATCCTTTAATTAGGAGTTATTTATCCATTTACGTTCAGAAATTTACTATTGTCATAAGGTATGCGAAACTCCCATTTGCTCCACTATCCGATTTCAGCTTACCCGGCATAAATAAGGAATATCCACCCATCACTTTTACATTTTTCGCAATGGGTTTTATCAACGTGATATCCAATTCATTCCCAAAGGAATCAGCACTTTGGTCTGCACCAAACATGTGGTAAGCGACTTTTACGGTATGTCCCGCAATTTTAAACCCGGATAATTTTACATGAAAATCAGACAATCCCAATCCACCTGTATGCTCAGGAACATTCAAAAAATAATCCATATATCCATAATATTTATGATTGGTAGCATAGAGCGTATTAAAAGACTCATTTACGTCAGTCGTCGTTGAATCATCCCCAGACACAAAATCCATTCCGGCTGAAAGAGTCATACCGCCAATTTTATAGTCCGCATTCAATCCATACATCATTCCGCCATAATTTACATTGTCTGATTCTGCACCATTCTGCATAGCAAATTCCAATTCGTAACTCACACCGGCAAAAGCACCTTTTCCATATCCGCCAAATGTCATTCTCTCTCCATCCTGAATGGCGAATGCTTGTGTTTTATGACCTTCCATTAAGCTTAAATGGGTATAAGCACCACGGACATTAAAATCATCTTCGTCATTCACAGTGCTTGCTTCCACTTGCTTAAAATTGAAAAAATCTACATTCGCAAAATCGTTCTTAAAATTGAAAACAACGCCATCAAAGCTTCGCCCAATATTATGCCAACCCACAGCGCCAATGAGTCTTTGTGGACCATAAGCTGCTTCAAATCTTCCCACCTTTGCACTTAATGGCATTCCAAATAAATTTTTGAGTTTAAAGTTTGCTTGGTGAACATCCAATGCATCTGCAGTTCCGTCTCCCAAAGTGCTTGTTTCCGTTCCGAAAACACGGGAATCCTGCAATTGAACAAATGTGCTGTAATCGTCATTATCATAGGAAACAGCAAAACGCGTCCGAAGATAATTTTGGTTATTAAATGATGTTGTATCTGTAAAATCCTTATCTACCATTTCGAATCTTTGTCGAACTTGACCCGAAAACTTCAACGGGTTTCCTTCGGCTATTAACATTCCGAATAGTGAAATAAGTATGAGTGTGTTTTTTAACATGGGGATTCTCCTTTTATTGGTGTTATTGGTGTTTTTTTCAATGACCTTGATGTCAGAATTTATCCATTAAATAGGATTATATCCTCCTATTTAATGGACTTATTTACTTGTTTTCTCTTTATAGGTTTTAAGTATGTAAGTGTAAACTTTCTTGCAAATATACTTCGTTTTCCGGCACAGCTTTTTCTTTGGAGAATGCGCTTACAAATGCCAAAACCGTTAAGGAAAGCGTTCCGGTAAACATGGCAATTTCCATAAATCCAAATACCGGAGATTCCAAATGAGGTGGGAAAATCATCATATATAAATCTACCCATCTTCCAACTAAAACCAGTGATGCTGCAATAAGTAAACTTTTTTCGTTGCGCTTGGTTTTTCTGAATAATAAAATAACAAATGGAATAAACCAATTTAGTAAAATATTTACCACTGTGAGCGAACCAAAAACACCCACATGTCGCTTAATATAATAAACCGTTTCTTCTGGGATATTGGCATACCAAATAAGCATGTGCTGGGAAAACCAGATGTAAACCCAAAAGGTAACGAAACCAAAAAGATAACGGGACAATTCATACAAATGATCAATTTTGACGATACCTTTCATAACACCAATTCGGCGTAGAAAAATAAGGGCAATGATGGTAAATGCCAGTCCGCTGGTAAACATTCCGGAAAAATTATACAGCCCAAAAATGGTGCTATACCAATGGGGTTCCAGTGACATAATCCAATCAAAGCTGGAAAAGATAAACATGATGCCACCGATATAAAGCCAAAATGCAGACAGGCCCGTTGCCGATTTTGTATGTGCCGGATTTCCATCCACATCCATGGCGTGGGATTTGGAAATAATTTTCCGTCCAACCCAAATCCAAAAGACAAAATAAACGGCCATCCGAATCATAAATCCCATAGGATTTAGCCAAGCAGATTTCCCGGAAAGAATCGGGTCGTTGGCGACCACTTCTTCGTGAGACCATTCATAAATATCATGCATTCCGAAATACAATAATGCCATCACAACAAAACCAAAGGGTAACACAGAAAACATGGCTTCCGGCACACGGCGAATGGCGACATCCCAACCGGCGTTGGATACATAATGAATGGCAACCATCATCATGCCGCAAAAACCGATTCCCGTGAGAAAATATCCGTTTAAAAGTAAATTGGACCAAGCTCGAGTCGGATCGGTAAAAATACCAATTAGAAAGGTCAACACACCTAAAACCATGAAAAATTTTAACCAAAGTTTTTGACGATTTGTTAACATTTTTATTTTTTTCATCGGCATTCTAATTCCCCATTGTCTTTAAATATTGAATCACTTTCCATCGGTCTTCTCTTTGCACTTGTGAACGATAAGACGCCATATTCCCTTTTCCATTTGAAATGATGAAATACAATTGTCCATCCTTCATGTTTCTTACATTGTCTGAAAGAAGTGATGGTGGCGGAGGAACACCCCGCTTTGTTACGGGTCCGTCGCCCAAACCTGTCATTCCGTGACATACAAGACAATAATTACGATACACCCATTCACCACGAACCCTATTCTTATCTGAATTTTCTATGGGGCTTTTCAGCACGTTTCCAGCTAATTCTTCTGTGAGTTCACCCTGGGAATATTCGGGAAGAAATCCCCGAGCAATGGTCCCTTCCGCCGGCATTTGTAAGGTTTGACCATTAGGGTAATTCGGATTTTCAGCAAAGGCATCAAATGGAACAGAATGCACCATTTCCGGAATAAATTCAACATTCAATTCACGAGGTTCGTTTGTGAGACATTTTTGCAGTCCGAATAACAATACCACCACAATTCCCAGTTTAATGATTGATTTCGTGTCCATCATTCTGATTCCAATTTTTCGTGCCATTCAAGGGCATTGTGTTGGCTTGAAATTTCTTCTGCTTTTTCGCTGTTAAACGAGCTCAATTCTTCCGTAAGGACAAGCACAAATTTATCATCAGTCACATCCGCCGCATAAATTTTTGGCTTTCGTCCGGGCAAAACGCCTGTCCGCCAAAGTAAGGTAAATACCGTTCCCAATCCAGCGAAGAGCACGGTCGTTTCAAAAGCAATGGGCATAAATCCTGGCATGGAATTCCATGGTTTTCCCCCAATATTGATAGGCCAATTCACAGCAGAAATCCAATATTGTCCATATAAACCGATCGCCAATCCCAAGAGAGCAAAACCAAAACATATTTTCCCCAGTCGGGACGGTTTCAATCCCATTGCTTTATCCAATCCATGAACTGCGTAAGGCGTAAAGGCATCCATTATGGTGAACCCTTTATCTCTAAAATCCTGCGTTGCTTTCACTAAATCATACTCATTATCGAAGGATACGATGAAATACTTCTTCATTCCTCCCCTCCGTTTCGACCTTTAAACTGCAGGACATTCTTTACTTCTCCGATGGAAATAATGGGCATGTATCGGATGAATAACATGAATAGCGTAAAGAATAATCCAAAACTTCCAATGAGCGTGGCAATTTCCACATAAGACGGTGTATACATGGCCCACGCCGACGGTAGGAAATCTCTGTGTAAGGATGTTACGATAATGACAAATCGCTCAAACCACATGCCGATATTGATGAAAATTGATAGGATGAAAACCATCATCATATTGGTTCTTATTTTCTTGAACCAGAAAAATTGGGGCGTAAGCAAATTACAGCCGACCATAATCCAATACGCCCAAGCAAAAGGTCCCATGGCCCGATTTAAGAAAACAAATTGCTCGTATCCATTTCCCGAATACCAGGCCATAAAAAATTCAGTGGCATAAGATAAAGTTACAATCCCACCTGTCAGAATAATCACTTTCGTCATATTTTCAACATGATTTACCGTAATATATTCTTCCAATCGCATGGCTTTTCGTGCAATCAAAAGTAAGGTCAAGACCATGGCAAAACCGGAAAATACTGCGCCGGCAACAAAGTATGGTGGGAAGGTCGTCGTGTGCCAGCCGGGAATGGAGGACGTTGCAAAATCAAAACTCACAATCGTATGCACCGACACCACCAAGGGCGCTGCCAATCCTGCCAACAAACCATAAACTGTTTCGTATCTATGCCACGTTATAAACGAACCGGACCAGCCAAAACTCATGAATCCGAAAATTGCTTTCTTTATTTTTGTTTTTGCTCGGTCTCGAACGGTGGCTAAATCTGGAATCATACCGATATACCAAAAGACTGCAGAAATAATTAAATAGGTCCCGATGGCAAATACATCCCACGCCAGTGGCGAGCGGAAGTTAATCCAAAGTGGTCCCCGCGTATTGGGATAAGGAAACATCCAATACGCCATCCATGGTCGACCCATGTGAATGATGGGAAATAATCCGGCACACATCACGGCAAATATTGTCATAGCTTCCGCAGATCGATTGATGGATGTCCGCCACTTTTGTCTGAATAAAAAGAGAATGGCAGAAATCAACGTTCCAGCATGCCCTATTCCCACCCAAAAAACGAAATTGGTAATATCAAAAGCCCAGCCCACAGTTTTGTTTAAACCCCAGGTGCCAATTCCAGTCATGATTTGGTAGGAAACAGCAACAACCCCCAATGTCAATGCACTTAATGCAATTAAAAATCCAACCCACCATAATCCGGTTGGCTTTTTGTCCATGATACCTACAACATCATTGGTGATAGTTTTTAAATTTTTATTTCCATGAACCAGGGGTTCTCTTATAGACTCAAGCTGATTAGCCATGATGATTTCCCCCTTTTTCTTCTTCGCGATTTCTAACCATAGTCAAATATCCAACAGTTGGTCGCGCATTCAACTCTTCCAAAACATGATAATGACGAGGGTCTTCCACTAATTTTGAAATATCAGATTCCGGATCATTCAAATCGCCAAAAGTAATTGCGTCAGCTGGACATGATTGCTGACACGCTAATTTTATATCACCATCCGCTAATGGAATTCCTTTTGCTTTTGCTTCAATTTTCGCTTCTTGAATCCGTTGAATGCACATGGAACATTTTTCCATGACGCCTCGGCTTCGCACCGTTACATCCGGATTCAAAACCATATTTTCTAATTCATCATTATGAGCATAGTCAAACCAATTAAATCGTCGAACTTTGTAGGGGCAATTATTGGCACAAAATCGCGTTCCCACGCAACGATTATAGACTTGCTGATTCAATCCTTCCGAGCTATGTACCGTCGCCAAAACAGGACAAACTGGCTCACATGGTGAATTATCACAATGCTGACACATCATGGGCTGAAACGCCACATCCACATCGTCCCCTTCGCCTGAATAATATCGGTCAATCCGCATCCACGCCATGTCGCGACGACGAAATACTTCATCTTTTCCTACAACCGGAACATTATTTTCCACTTGGCAAGAAATGACGCAGGCGGAACATCCGGTGCACGCACCCAAATCAATCGCCATGCCCCAATGATGTTTGTCGTAGGGATGGTCATCCTTCCATAGCGTTACCACTTGATGACCATGATGTGCTCCCGAAGATGGATCTTTTTTATATTCGTCAAAAGTCGTTTCTTGGATAAAAGGTCGCACTTTCATAGAAGGTGGTGCGGTATTTTCAGGATTTTTTAGCGTGTTATATGTTTGGGTTAACGCCAAATCTGCGGTTTTCCCTGTCTTGGAAATGCTCACTGAAATACCAGAAAACGAAAGGGCGTTATCGTTTCTTTCAAGAAGATGATTGATGCGTTCACCTACCAATTCACCTTCACCAAGTGTCGCTTTTTTCTGAATCCAGTCCGGTCCGAAATTTTTAAACCGTTCCGTGCCTTTTCGTCCATAACCCAGAGACACAGCCACCACTTCATCGCTCTGCCCTTCTTGAATATACACGGGCAATTCTACCGATTTTCCGCTGGCTTTTATTTGAATCACATCTGATTGACTTACACCCAATTCTTTGGCTTTTTTCGGGGAAAGATTCGCTGCATTATCCCAAGTTAGTTTTGAAATGGGATCTGGTAATTCTTGCAACCAGGGATTTTCTGCATGACGGCCGTCCAGCATTTGCAATGACGGATAAGCCACAAGCGTCAATCCATTTTTCAAGAGTGATTTCGCCATTGCACCTTTTTTAAATCTGCTCACAGAAACGGATTTGGGTTTAATCTTAACAAAACCGTCGTGAACCAAATTATCCCACCATCGATTAAATGACTGGCTTCCTTTTTTGCGAGTCGTATAAATTTTCTTCCAATAATTGCGAACCAAATTTCGTTCGTCGTCGTCGATCCCAGCCCAGCCTGTAACGGATTTTCGTAAGCTTTTTGTGTCACCCAAAGCTTGGATAGCTGGTTGAGTCATGGACAAAGTTCCGGATGTAAATTCATCATCGGACCAGGATTCTAAATAATGGGGCGACGGGCAAATAGCATTACATAATTCAGTGGTTTCGTTTTGTTTTGCGGAAAAACAGACTGTTGTTGGAATCGTTTTCATGGAATCCGTAAACGCTTCTCCTTCCGGTAAATCGTAAACAGGATTCACGCCAGCAACCAATAATGCACCCACTTTTCCCGCTTTCATATCAGCGATTAATTGTACTACTGAAGCATCATTCCCGCTCTTTTGTAAATTTGGGTTTTTCAAAATAACCGTCTTCCCAACATTCCCTAAAGCATGGTTAATTCTATTGACACTCTCTTGCATGGCGGGTTCGTTCATACTGGAAACCACCAAACTTTTTCCCTTATAATGCTTCAATTCTTTAGCAATATCTGATGCAATTCCATGTCCGCCTTTTCCACTTAATGCATGCTCGATGTCTTTGGCAAGTTGTAGCATTCCTGCCGGAGATTTTACAATTCGCTCGTCCGCTTTTGCACCGGTTACAGATAATCGAGATTCAACTTGAATATGCTTTGAAATGTGTTTCGCATCCAAATTTCGATTCTTCCGATAATCTTTCGTAAACTGTGTCGGCGAAAGCCAAGTGCCAAGAAAATCAGCATCAAAACTCAAAATCATGTCTGCTTTTTCAAAATCATATTGGGGTAAAATCCGCTTGCCGTAATTCATTTCATGTGCATCTAAAATGGCGGAATAAGAGATAGGATCATATTCCACATGATTTGCATTGGCATACTTTTTCAAGAATTTTTTGATATAATATTTTGTAGAAGGACTTGTCACTGTTTCTGTGAGCAATACAATTTTTTGTCCGTTTTCCCGAGCTTTTTGCAATCCTTGAACCACCGATTTATCCAAAACATTCCAACTGACTTCTTCGCCAGAAAGTATCGGATGAAACAAGCGTTTTGAATCATACAATTCAATCACACTCGCCTGACATACAGGACATAACCCACCTTGACTCACCGGATGGTCAGGATTTCCTTCCAATTTGATGGGACGGCTGTCTCGATTTTTCACCAACACGCCGCACCCGGAACCACAGGCATGACTTGTAGAGGCATACCAATAGGCTTTACCGGGGATAATTTCTTCCGGTTGGATCAAAAATGGGATGGCTTTATTCACCGGTGTTTTTGAACACGCCGTCATAAATGCAGCCAATGAAAATCCGGCTGTTTTTAGGAAATCTCTACGATTCCACTCTGTGGATGCTGTTTCCAAATCTGCAGGACCGGCAACAGATTCTATTACCGAAATCTCATCTTTGCTCATCCAATATTTTTTATCTTTACTCATAATCAAAGGTATTTTTTCGCCACGAAGACTCGAAGGTGGTGGCATTTTTAATTTTTAATAGTGGCATGTTGCACAATCCAATAAAAGTTGTGTCCGTTCCGGGGCTGCGGTGAGCGATTCATGGTCTTTCCGGTGGCAATCCAAACACCAACCCATAGATAAATCTTCTGTCTGTTTAATGCGTTCCATCGAAGCCACATCGCCATGACAATCGGTACAATCCACGCCGGCAGCAATGTGGGGTTTATGACTGAAGAAAACGAAATCTGGAATATTATGCACCTTTACCCATTCCACCGATTTTCCTGCTTTTCCTTCCACCGGATTTCCTTGGGGGTCGTATCCCATGGCGGAATAAATTTTGATAATTTCCAAAGATGTGAGCGGACGCATTTCTCTGCCTTCTGCCATTGCCTGTTCTTCTTCCAACCGTAAATCATCTTTTGTAGCAGATACATACTTGTGACAATTCATACAAACACTTGTGGCAGGAATGCCTGCATGGCGACTTTGAGACGCTCCATAATGACAATATTGGCAAGGCACTTCCATTTCGCCCGCGTGCAGACGATGGGAAAAGTCAATGGGTTGTATGGGCTCATAATTTTGTTGATTTCCCGGCATCCTAAATGTGCTGTTACTGAAAATCACCAAGAGTCCACCGACCAAAATCAAAAGCGTAATGAGTTTTAATTGCTTTTTCATTAAAGAGTATTACCCTAAAAGTTTCTCTTCCAATTCCAACGCCTTTGGAAATAAAATATTATTTTCCAAATGGATGTGCATATGAATATCATCTTCCAAGGCTTGAATATTTGCGTAGGCAGCGCGATAAGTATTACATCCATCTGCCGGCGGTTCGTAGCCATTTGCCAATGCGTTCATCTTTTTTAGAATATCTCCAGCTGTATCATGTTCAGCCATCATCACAGAAATGGGACCATTCACAAACGCACCATTGCTTTGCGATTGCTCTGCCATTTTCTTAATGTAAGGGAACAGAATTCGCTCTTCCTTCATCATGTGCTGATGTAAATCCTGCATGAGTTCATTGAATAATTTTGCCACTTCAACCGTTTCAGGGTGACGCTCGCCATGAACCCGTGCCACCTTACTTATGAAATCTGCCGTTATAGATCCATTCTCATAAATGAATTGATGGTGGGTGTTGAAAATATGGTCCACCAATTTATCCAAAGGCATGGATTGAAAATCATCACTTGATTTTTGATCGCTCAATACAAATTCCAAATCAGCAACAATTGCTTCCAAATCAGCTCCTTTATTGCTACAGGCTGTTTCTAGTTTTTCTCCACCACCGCAACAAAAATCAAAGCCGTGTTTTTTGAATACATTTGCAGTCCGAATATCTTCCGCAACAATTTCCCCTACTGTTTTTTCTTTTAACATATTATTTCCTATTTTTTGGATTGCATTAACCGTGTTAATTCTCTTTCTATTAAATCAACACAGTTGATTTAATCCATATTTTATGGATTTTTATATTCTGCTTTCGGCCCCAAATAATACCAATAATTCAAGATAGCACAGACCGCATAAAAGACGGCAAAACCATACATGGCAAGTTCCGGTGTTCCAGATTTCATATTTTCACCGATAATCTTTGGAATCAAAAATGCACCATAAGCGGCAACGGCAGATGTCCAGCCCAAAACAGGTCCCGCTTGCTCTTGATTAAAAACCATGGATATGGTTCTGAAAGTTGATCCATTCCCAATTCCAGTCGCAGCAAACAAAATGACGATTAGAATAAAAAATGGCATGAAATATTCTTGGGGTGTTGCTGATTGATAGGCCAAATGGGCATAATATCCCACACCAACTGAACATACAACCATCACAATTGACACAACTTGCGTAATGATGGCGCCACCTAATTTATCTGCCATTTTTCCACCAATTGGACGAATTAAAGCCCCCACAAAAGCACCCACCCAAACATACATAAAAGTTGCAGGACCATCAGGATTTGCAATATGTTGCCAAGTGCCATCTGCACCAAGGATATGCTTTACGCCAAAAATAAATTTAATGGCTAATCCCACCGCAGCAGCAAAGCCAATAAACGAACCAAAGGTCATGGTATAAATGATAGTCATGACCCATGTATGTTTATTATCAAATATTGAAAACTGACGGTTTAAATTTTCTTTAATTTCTCCTGGAGATATAGCTTTCATCAAGAAAACAGTTGAAGCAATTACTGCAGGAAGAACAATCCATTTCACCCACGTTAACGCTTTGAATGTTAGAATAAAATATAGACCAACAGCTGCCGTTACGAAGCCAATAGCCAACAGAAATGCTATTCGACCAAACGATGCAACCGGACCTTTGATGTTTGGAGAAACCGCCTCCGTTCTAATATTATTCAACCGTGTCCACCCAAAATATGCTAACGGGATAAGCCACAACATCCAAACCCAACCTGCATTTGCAAGCCACGTTTCGGATCCTGCTGCAATCCGTTTAAAGATTGTGCCTGAATTACTCGAAAGGATTAATGAATCGCCACTTAATGCACCTAAAAACGGGAGAGTCATGACAAGCGGAATTAATATTTGCATGGTGGTAACACCAAAATTCCCTAAACCTGCATTCATTCCAAGGGCATATCCCTGTTCTTTTTTCGGATAGAAGAATGAAATATTGCTCATGGATGAAGCAAAGTTTCCACCACCAAATCCAGACAGAAATGCCATGACAATAAAATAATTAAATGAAGTTGTTGGATCTTGAAGTCCAATCGCAGTGCCAAATGCGGGTATCATCAACAAAGCTGTGGTAAAGAAAATGGTATTTCTTCCACCGGCAAGGCGGATAAAAAAGGAACTGGGAATCCGCAAGGTTGCACCTGTTAATCCTGCAATCGCCGGCAACATAAATAATAATCCCATGGCTTCTTCAGGCGATTTCCCAAATGTAAAACCCAAGTTCTTCATTTGAACCGTAATAATTCCCCACATGAGCCATACGGAAAAGCCGACCAATAAACTTGGGATTGAAATCCATAAATTCCGGGTAGCAATGGCTTTCCCCGTTGAATCCCAAAATCCTTGGTCTTCAACGTCCCACTGTTTTAAATCAATATTACTCATTATTGTATCTCCTTGTTTCTATTTTGTAAAATTTTTATTCTTCAGCAAACGAGCCTTTGGGCTCTTCTAAAAATGCCCAACAGTAGAAAAAGCTCAAAAATGCACCGCCAGCAATAATGAAAAAGAATGTTTTCGCATCCACCAAAGAATATGTTACTAGATAAATAACCGCACCTACATTTCCATAAGCACCTGCCATCCCTGCAATTTGCCCGGTCATTTTCTTATTGATCATAGGAATAACAGCAAATGTCGCCCCTTCGGCTCCCTGCACAAACATAGAGGCCATAACGGTTATAACAATGGAAACAATAAGCCAACTCATTCCGTCAAACATAGGCACAACCGTTTGAACACCGTTCACTACAGGTCCCCATTCGCCAATATGTGCCATACCCAAAAATCCCATGGCGATTCCAAACATATAAATGAGCATGGTCTTTTTACGATTTTTCATAGTGTCAGACAAAAGTCCGCCCAAGGGTCTTGCAAAAAGATTCACAAATGCAAAGGATGATGCAATGAGTCCGGCGAGCGTAGCTGTCATAATATAACTTCCATCTCCGCCAGTTAATTGGGAAAACGTTGTTTCGAAAAACATGGGTAACATGGAAACCACCGCAAGCTCCGAACCAAAATTCGCGAAATAAGTGCTATTGAGTGCAGCCACACTTGACCAATGATATTTTTCTTCTTCCGGAACGCCTGCTTTTAAAAAGGGCAGATTTATTTGCAGTGTTTTGGCTACATGTGCAATATAAATCAACGCCAACACACCATACACCATGGTCAAAATGTCAGAAGAGATAAGTGGGATTCCATCTACCTTAATTCCGCCAATTCGCCAGGCTAAAACGCCCATGGCTCCAACCAATGGAAATGACCACACAATATATTGAACCAAATCCCCATAAGACGTTACCATCATGGGTTCGGTCTTTTTCGTCTTTGCGATGGGTCGGTCAGCAGAATGATCTTTTACCAAGAAATAATACATTATGCCGTAAACAAAGGATACTGCTGCATTCAAAATCATGGCATATCGCCACGCATCTTCACCAAACCCAAGCGTATCTCTGAATACAGAAATGGCAATCCAAGGCAACGTCATGGCTGCCCAAGCGGAACCAAAATTTCCCCAACCGGCATAAAATCCTTCGGCTCTGCCAATCATTTTGGGCGGAAACCAGTTGGCAACCATTTTAATTCCAACTACAAAACCGGCACCAATGGAACCCAAAATCAATCTGGAAACCAGCAGTTGCGTAAAGGAATCACCCAAGGCAAATAGCCAAGCAGGAATCGCCATAAGAACCATTAGACCTGAAAAAACAATTCTCGGGCCGTAGCGGTCAATGAGCGCTCCGATGATTATTCGTGCGGGAATGGTTAAAGCAACATTACTTATTGCCAACACTTTCAAATGTTCTCGTGTGAGCCATCCAACATTTTTCAGCATGGTTGTCGCCAATGGTGCCATATTAAACCAGACATAAAATGTGATGAAAAAGGCAATCCATGTAAAATGCAGGACTCTAATTCGCTCTTTTCCAAAGTCGAGTAATTCCGGTATGGGTCGCTTATTGTTTCCGTTAGTCATAATAACTCCTTGATTGTGTTTCTAAACTATAAATTTTTTGAGCTTCTAATTGATTTGCGATTCCAATTCCAGCGAACCACTTGGGGTTTGCGCCAAAGGTATGGATTGGGTAAAACTAAAATGTGCACCAAGCGCGTGTATGGGAATAAAAGGAGAATCGAAAATGCACCAATAATGTGCAATTTTATCGGAAAAGGTAAAGCAACAACATAGGACAAATCCGGGCTCAATTTAAAGACAGACCATAAATAGGGTGCCAACGACGATGCAAACCAGCTTGAGCCCCAGCGATGAAAATAAGCCGTGTATAATCCGCTTAAAACTTGAATTGCTAATATGCCCAAAACCATCCAATCTGCAGATGATGTTACAAACTTTGCACGAGCGTTTGTATTTCTTCTCGAAACCATATTGATTAAACCAACGAGCGTCATGAGTCCAAAAATAAACATGGCAATTTCCATGATATAAAGACGAGCTGGAACACTATTCCACCACAAAACAGTTTCCGGAACCAAAAACCAAAGAAAATGAGCCGTAAGCACAGCAATAATTCCATAATGAAACGGAACTAATCCCCAAAAATGTTGACGGTTTTCCAAAAACTGGGAAGACAAACTTGAATAGGTAAATGCCTTTGAGCGGTACCGCTGTATGGTAACGACAAAAAAAGTGAAGAGTGTTACATACGGAAAAAGCTGAAAGAAAAATGTATCAAAATATGTTTGAAATTGTTCCATTTTGCTTAATTCTCCTGTGTTTCGGTTTGGTGCGAAAGGACACCATAAATAAATTGAATTAAATGTTTATACGGACTTTCCGTATCTCCGAAGCCTTTGATAATTTTTTCCGTGGCAGGAATAACGCGTGTTTGGACGAATTCATTTCTATCATCTTCTTCCATTTTCGGCAAGACCGATAAAATATGAGTCAAATGGTCCGGCAATTCTGATGTTTCGGGGATACCAAATTCTCGAAGCATTTCTCGCACACGAACCATAAATACACCTCGCTCATAGTTCTCTCCGTGTAAATGCCAACCCAAATCCAAACAGGTGTTCGGGGTAAAATCAAATAGTTGAGTAAACTCTTCCTGTAGTTTTGTCAATTCAGTCTCATTCACATGTTGACTGAAAATGTGAAAATCGTCTGTTTTTTCTCCATTCAGCGATTGACTCACTTTTTCCAAATCAGAACGAATATCCGATTCAGGATAGGAAATTAAAGGAACAAGTTGTGTATAAATTTCTTTATTCATTTTACCAACCCCGCGCCGGTGCTTCTTTGAATCCAAACCCAGTTTCTTGTTTATGTTCCAATGGGTCTTTCATCATTTCGATAGCTTCTTCACGGTGAGCTGCTGGAATTACAAATCGATCTTCGAATGTGCAAAGTGATGTCAATTCATAAATATCATTTGCTTCGTTTGGATTGCAATCAGCTTCAATCAATAATTTTTCAGCATCAATTTTTTCGATATCTCCCACTGTTTCTGCTCGACGAAATGTTCGAATGGCCGATTGCTTCTTCAAGACATATCGTAAATGGCTTTCATTTCCACCACCAAACATTTTGGCTAAATATTTAATGGGAGCACGTGCTTTATCAAAATCAGGGAAAAATTCTTCATTAATGCTTCTGACAGATTCCCCTTCTTGTGCGGACATAACTGGCAACATAGGCGGAACATAAAAAAGCATGGGCAATGTTCTGTATTCCACGTGTGGTGGAAGTGCAATGCCCCATTCTTTCACAAATTTATATACAGGCGAATCTTGAGCCGCTTTAATAGTTGAATCAGCGATGCCATTTTTCTTTGCTTCCCGAATCACATTTTCATCAAATGGATCCAAAATCATTTCCCGCTGTGCATCCACTAATTCTTCATCGGGACGCTTGGCGGTTTCTTCAATTTTATCTGCATCATAAAGCAAGACGCCCAAATATCGAATTCGTCCAACACAGGAATGAAAACACGCCGGCGCTTGCCCTGTTTCAACTCGTGGAAAACAGAGAATACATTTTTCGGATTTTCCCGTATTCCAGTTATAATATGTTTTTTTATACGGACAAGCAGAAATGCACGAACGCCAAGCACGACATCGTTCTTGGTCTAACAATACAATCCCGTCTTCGCCCCGTTTATAGAGTGCGCCGGAAGGGCAAGATGCCACGCAAGACGGATTCACGCAATGATTACAAATCCGCGGGAAATAAAACATCATAAGCCGTTCGATGGCAAACATTTGCTCCCGCTGTTCTTCGGACAATCCTTCCAGATTAATATCATTTTCCGCATAAATGGGGGAACCGCTTAAATCGTCATCCCAATTTGGTCCCGCTTCAATATCCATTTCCTCACCGGTTATCATGGAAATAGGTCGTGCCGTTGGTTGATCGTCGCCTTCTGGTGAATCAAATAAATCTTTGTATTTATATGTCCACGGTTCGTAATAATCATCCAAGGTTGGCATGTTAGGATTATGGAAAATATTCGTAACCGTTTTTGCTTTACTGGTAGAACGCAACTTCAGTTCACCATTTACCACTTCCCAACCGCCTTTATATTTATCCTGATCTTCCCATCGTGTAGGGAATCCTGTTCCGGGTTTGGTTTCTACATTGTTCCACCACATGTATTCCGTGCCTTTCCGGTCTGTCCAGATATTCTTACACGCAATACTGCATGTATGACAACCGATACATTTATCGAGGTGAAACACCATTGAAATTTGACTTCTGATATCCATAATTATTTTCCCTTTTACCAGTTCAAGATGGGCAATTTGCGCACCATGATGAAGGTGTCCCGGTTCGCACCTGTGGGACCCCAGTAATTAAAGTGATACGTAAACTGTCCGTAACCACCGACCATGAGATTTGGTTTCAATCGAGCGCGCGTCAGGCTGTTATTCATTCCGGCTCGTTTGTTTCCGCGTAATGGGGATTTCGGCACAGACAATGTTCGTTCAGTGGCATGATAAATAATCACAATACCGCGCGGGATTCGCACACTTACATTCGCACGAGTCACCACTACACCATTATCATTGTAAACTTCTACCCAATCATTGTCCACGATGCCCAATTCTTCCGCATCTTTGTCATTAATCCAGAATGGCTCCACACCACGACTCAATGTGGACATACGATGATTATCACCGTAAGTAGAATGAATATGCCATTTCCCATGGGGCGTTAAATAGTTGAATACTTTTGCCTTATGTTCTGTTTCACTTGTGGTTAATTCTGCATATTGCGTTGGTGTAGGCTTCGGCTTGTAAGTAGGAAGATGTTCACCATATTGGATATATCCGGGATGGTCCAGATAAAAATGCTGACGACCGGTTAAGGTTCGCCAAGGAACCAATCGCTCTACATTATACGTAAAGGGCGAATAGGCTCGACCATTTTCTAACAATCCTGACCACATGGGTGTATTATGAAGTCGCCGTGGCTGGGCGCATAAATCGTCATAGCTCATTCGAACACCGCGATTTTTTTCCGCTAAATCGGCTAAAACAAGTCCCGTTTTTTCTTCCATATTCTTATAGGAACGATAAGCCAATTCACCATTGGTCACGGACGCCAATTCCAAAACTGTATTACACACATCTTTCGCTTCTTTCAAAGATGGATAGGTTTCGCCGTCCCAAGTTTCGGTTGGGCATTCAACTATTAAACGTTCGTATTCGTCTTTCACGTCATAATGGGTTCCGTGAGCGCCTAGACCATTTGCAGGCACATTCGGACCGTAAGAAATGTAGCGTTTGTAAACGTTTTTGAAATCCCGTTTTACCACCTTAATTCCGGGCATGGTTTTCCCTGGGATGGCTTCCACTTCTCCGTCAATCCAATCTTTGATTTCTGTTTGAGCAATTTCTGCTGGTGTATCATGCGCCAAGGCTAATGTTACCACATCTTCCATTGGTTCGGGAAAATGTTTTTCCGATACTTTAGAAAATGCTTCTGCAATATCTTTGAAAATATCCCAATCACTTTTGGATTCCCACGCAGGTGGAACTGCTTCTGCCAACGGATGAATAAAACTGTGCATATCGGTGGAATTCAAATCGGCTTTTTCATACCAAGTCGCTGCAGGCAACACAATATCCGAATACAGGGCTGAAGTATCCATGCGGAAATTCAAATCCACGACTAAATCCATTTTCCCTTGGGGCACTTTGTCATGCCAAACCACTTCTTCCGTGGACCCTTTTGCAAATTGCGGGTCTGAAACTTGGTTGGTATGCGTCCCGAGATAATGGTCTAAAAAGAATTCATGACCTTTAGCAGAACCGCCAATGGCATTTCCGCGCCATACAAACCAAACGCGAGGCCAATTATCTGAATTATCCGGGTCTTCGATGGAAAATTTCATATCCCGTTTTTTCAATTTATCTACTACATAATCCACAATTCCCTGCTCATCTTTTGCGCCATTTTCCCGCGCTTCTTTCGCCAAATCAATAGGGTTCGCTTCAAATTGGGGATAAAAGGGAAGCCAGCCATTTCGCACTGCTTTCACATTCACATCAATGGTGTGCCCTTTTGCCAATGTTTTTTCTGGCTGTTTTTCCGGCACGGTGTGATAATCTGTAAAGGATTTTTCATAACGCCATTGGTCAGAATGGACATAATGCCAGCTTGGCGTATTTTGAAGTCGAGACGGTCCAATCCAATCTTTTGCTAATGCAATAGAAGCCCAGGATTCCCCCGGCGCCAATTTTTCTTGACCCACATAATGAGCCAATCCGCCACCATTTTTACCGATACATCCGGTAAACATCAGGGCATGAATTGCGGCGCGATACATTAGATTTGCATGATACCAATGATTGATTCCCGCACCAATAATGACCGTGCATTTTCCACCAGTTTTTTCCGCTGTGCTTGCCCATTCCCGAGCAAAACGAATAAGCGTTTCTGGTGCAATGCCTGTATATTTTTCTGCCCACGCCGGTGTGTAAGTTGCGTCTTCTTCATAATTTTTCGGGTAGCCTTCAAGTCCACGTCCCACGCCATATTGAGCCATGAGCAAATCATAAACGGTGGCAACCGGAACTTGACCATCCGCTGTTTCTATCATTTTCACTGGCACATTTCGTATAATGGTTTCTCCCTGACTAAAATCGTCTAATTCCACAGAATACACTTGGTCGGAATCTTTCAAGAATGTGAGCTTTGGTGCGATTTTTGAGCCATCCGCATTGTCTTCCAATTTTAGATTCCAATGCCCTTTATTTTCTTTCGCCCATCTATTACCCACAGAACCTTTCGGCACTTTTGTCCGATTTTCTTCTTCGTCCCACATCAAAAATTGCCAATCGCCATTTTCCATATCTTTATATTGAGTTAAACGATTTGCGCGCAATAATTGTCCCGCTTTATAGACATCGCCATCTTTTGTCAATTCAACCAAAAAGGGCGAATCCGTATATTGCTTTGAATAATCTAAAAATGATTTTTCCTGTTTTTCGTGATGAAATTCTTTCAATATTACATGATTGACCGCCATCCAATATGCACCATCTTGTCCCGCATTGATGGGAATCCATTCGTCAGAAAATTTGGATACTTGAGAAAAGTCCGGCGAAAAAACCACCATTTTTGTTCCATTGTAGCGTGCTTCCGCGGCAAAGTGGACATCCGGTGTTCGAGTCATGTTCAGGTTTGCACCCATAACAGCAAGCATTTTGGCATTATACCAATCAGCTGATTCTTGAACATCCGTTTGCTCGCCCCAAGTTTCCGGTGACGCGTTTGGTAAATCGCAATACCAATCATAAAAGGAAAGAGATACGCCACCTACCAATTGCATCAATCTTGCGCCGGCGGCATAGGAAACCATGGACATCGCTGGGATGGGCGAAAATCCTGCAATGCGGTCGGGGCCGTGTTGTTTAATCGTATGTGCCATAGATGCAGCAATAATTTCTTTCACCGTCTCCCAACTTGCACGACGAAAGCCACCTTTTCCGCGAGCACGTTGCCAACGTTTCCGTTTTTCAGGATCGTTTACCATTGAAGTCCACGCTTCAACTGGATCGCTAAATTCTTTTTTTGCTTCTAACCACAAGTCAAGCAGCGCACCACGAATCGTGGGATATTTTACACGAAGCGGACTGTATAAATACCAAGAAAATGAAATTCCGCGCTGACATCCACGAGGTTCGTAAGGCGGTATTCCATGCTCTAATTTTGGATAATCTAATCCTTGCATTTCCCAGGTGACAATGCCGTCTTTTACATGAATTTGCCACGTGCAACTTCCTGTGCAATTAACGCCGTGCGTGCTCCGAACCACCTTATCATACTGCCAACGGTTGCGGTAAAATTCTTCCCAGCTTCTATTCTGCGGGGCGACTTCGTCTCTAATCCAAGATAACTTACTATTACTCATGATAACTCTCCTTTTACCATGGGCTTCCGAACCGCACGCAAGCGATTCCCCCAGGCTAAATCAAATAATACCAAACAAATGGCTAAACCGATAAATCCAAATATCATAAAATTGAAATCGTGGGCATTGCTCACAATGTCCTTTCCTTCTGCTTTGTTTTTCAAAAAGGCCACAAGTGGCAAAACTTCATCTTCGTCAATAGGATGTTTTTTATAAATGGGCGACATGGTTTCCGATGACGGATTCGACAACCAAGCGGCGATGGCTATTTTACCGCCAAGACGACCATAAGCTTCCGTTAAATCAGGGCCCAAAAGTCCGCCACCGAGAAATCCTTCTCCGGCGATTTCATGACAAGCGATGCAGGATGGTCCTTTATTTTTCAATCGGGTTGTCCCCAAAAATAGAGCGGATCCAATTTGCAAATCTTCTTCTGTAAGTGGCCTGTCCGCCAAAGTGGAACCAGCAAATCGAGATTTTTCTTTCCCCGATTCTTCTTTGATGAATTTTAACAACGCCCGTGTCATGGATACATTCAAGTTTGCGACTTTGGGCATAACAACACCCCGAGCCTCTTTCAATAATTTGGACGCATAAGCATCGCCGCTATTGATTACTGCTTGTGGATTTAGAATGAATTTTTCTAGCCAAGCGCCATCTTTTCGTTCTTCTACGTCTTTCAGGTCAGGACCAGTAAGTCGCCCACCACCAATGGTGTGACAGCTGAAACAATTTTTTTCAAAAAATTCTTCCGGGTCGCTTTGGGGAAAAGCCAAACCCTGAATCAGAAAAACAGTTATAATAAAATAGGTGAATTTTGAAAGTGGTTTTATTTTCATGCTTCCTGCTCTTGTTTTTTATTCATGAGAGAAATGATATCCAGCTTGGACTGTAGCTCTCCACTGAACTGATTGATGTTCTTTTGTTCAAATATTTTTGAGATTTCTGTTTTAGCCTTACCCCAATCATGGTGGACGGGACATGGATTCTCATCCGAGCAAAACGGAAATCCAATGATACAACCTTCTAAAAATCCGTCGCCATCAATAATCCGTATAATATGATCTAATGTGATTTTGCTCCCGTTCTGATTGATGACAAATCCACCGTTGATACCTTTATGAGAAAGTATTAAATCGTGTTTAACCAAAATTTGTAAAACTTTTCCCAAAAAGTGGTTTGGGATATCCAACGCGCTTGCAATATCTCGTTGAAAAACTGGACTATTTTTTGGTTGTCCTGCTAAATACATGACCGCCTGAATGGCGTATTGCGACGATTTGGATAGTATGTTTGACATGTTTTCTTTACTTAAAGATAATCAGACCTGTTTGTCTGATGGTAGATATTAAGGAATATAAGATACGTTTATCAAGTTATATTTTTATTTTCATTTTTATTAAAGCTTGAGTTACGAGTTTTCATCTCCAATTTATTATGATAATCAAGGTTCATTTAATATAAAACTGCTCTTTTTGTGGTGTCAATGGTCGCCCCATCCAAAGCGGTCTTCGTAAACTATCTGGATGTGTTTCTCGTTCTTTGGCCCATTCATTCCATTTTTTAAAATGTTCGAATGATTTATTCGTATCCACAAAAACATCCCCATATTTCTCGCCGGATTCCGGCTTGGATATACTCACTTTTTGAAGCCAACAATGGGCACCAGAAATAGGATCAGGATTTGCTGCATGCGTGATATTCTGATGAACACCCCCATCTCTCCACCAAACGCGATTGGTATCAGGATCATCCGTTTCCCAAGGTTCAACCCCTTTCACTGTTTCCATCTTCCACTGTCCATCACCCATGTTTTTAATATCAACCGTATTCGTCATGTAGCGATTTCCCTCATCCTGCTGGCGGCGCCATCTTCCAATATGATGTGAGCAGGCCACTACGCCAGGTTTAATGGATTCTGTCACCCAAACTTTATCCACAAACCAACCAATAGGTGTGGTTATTTTAAGTAAATCTCCATTATCTACGCCAAGGCGTTTTGCATCTTTGGTATGAATCCAAATGGGATTTTTATGGGCAATCTCTGTGAGCCATTTCGCATTAGCAGAGCGAGAATGAATATGAGTAGGTAATCTGAAATTTGGTAATAATACACATTCATTTTTACTCGTGTCCATTTCGTCTGGATGCACATGGCTCTTAATTCGATATCCCGGTGTCGCATGTTCCGGATAACCAAAATCCACCATAGTTTGAGAATAAATTTCTTGTCGTTTAGATGGTGTAGGAAATCCACCAAAACTCTTTCCATCCACTTGAATGCCAACGATATTGCCATCTTTTTCAATTTGGCCGTTCTCTTTCACGGTGGCGCCATTCATAGTGTCTTCATTCACAAGATCTTCATTTTTCACATACACTTCAGGATCCACCATAAAAGCGCCAAACTTTCGCATGTATTCTAATGCAGATAATCCTTCTTTCTCCGCCACTTCTGGCAAGCCATTCGTATGTTCGAAAATGTATTGATAATATTCGTCAACATTGATTTTTTCACCGTCTCGATATGGGCTCATAAAATGCTTCCGAATCCCCAAATCGCCATCTTTGTCAATTCGCCAGGAAAGCTCAATCCAGAATTCATCTTCTTCCCATACTTCACCGGGATTTACTTCATAGGTGAATTCCACTTCTTTTCCATCACGGCGAGCTTTTTCTCTCAATACCGGTTGACGAAATGCAATCCAAACACCCGCTTGCGTTTCGTAAGAATTAATATCATGCCGCTCGGATGCGTGCCCCATGGGCAATACATAATCAGCAAAAAACGCGGTCTCATTCCACGTGGGAGTTAATGCAATATGGCACCCAACTTTTTCTGCATCAGATAACATTTCTATCCAAGAAAATCCATCGGGATAAGTCCACACCGGATTAAATACACGGGTGAAATACACATCCATTGTTCCACGGCCATCTTTGATTAAATGAGGTAAAATTTGGCTCATTTCATAATGCGTGAGCGTATATTCTTTCGGCCAAGCCAATTCATTCCACGCATCCGGTCCTGGTGGCACATCAAAAAATTCCGGATGAAATTTATTCCAAGCACTGGGGGATGTTCCCCCTTCTGTTCCGACAGAGCCAGTGAGCACATTCAGTAAATGAAGCGTCCGAGACACTTGCCATCCACCGAGATTCCCGATAGAAGCGCCACGCCACACATGAGTGGATAATTTACTCCCCGCTTTGCCAACCATCTTCGCCACGCGAATAATTTGATCTGCATCAATTTGCGCTTCTTTTGCTGCATATTCCGGTGTGAATTCTGCCCATTCTTCACTCAATCGTTTGATGAATTGATCAAACTCAATCGAGTCGTCCGGATGCAAATTCTTGAGATAATCATCCCAATTCACCCAGTTTTCCATATAATGACGATCATACAAGCCTTCGTCTAAAATAATTTTTGCCATAGCCAAATAAACGGCCGATTCACTGCCGGGATAGGTAGGCATCCATTCATCCGCCATAGACGCTGTATTGGATAGACGCGGATCCATCACAATGAGCTTGGCCCCTTTCATCATACCTTCCATAATGCGTTGGGCATGTGGATTAAAATAATGTCCCGTTTCCAAATGAGACGACGCGAGTAAAATAACTTCCGCATTGGTATGGTCCGGACTTGGACGATCGTATTTATGCCACATAGCATAACCGGCACGCGCACCAGCCGAACAAATATTTGTGTGGGAATTATGGCCATCCACTCCCCACGCTTTTAACACCCGTTCTGCATATCCTTCATGCCCGGGGCGTCCCACATGGTAAACAACTTTTTCTTTACTTTTCCGTAAAGATTTAGCAATTTTTTCTGAAATTTCGTCCAATGCTTGATCCCAAGTGATGCGTTCCCACTTGCCTTCGCCTCGCTCACCCACTCGTTTCATGGGATATAAAATCCGTTCCGTATCATTTATTTGGTTGATGGTTGCGGGACCTTTTGCGCAATTCCGTCCGCGACTCCCGGGATGATGTGGATTTCCTTCAAATTTCCGAACTTCATTTGAATCTTTATCAATATAAGCCAAAAGACCGCACGCTGATTCGCAATTGAAACAAGTGGTAGGCACTATGGAATAATGTCGTTCTTTTTTCTCCGGCCACGCTTTTGGGTCTAATTCTGTAAAATCATTCCATTCATCCGGTTCAGGGTATTTATACAATTCCCGGGGACCTTCCATAGCAAATTCTTCGGACCAATCAGGTCGGTCTGATATTTTAGGAATAAGTCCTAATGATTCTGAAAATGTTTCTATCCAACTACGTTTCATATTTTTATCCTGCCACTAAGGCACGAAGACACAAAGTTATTATGATTCTTTCTTCGTTCTTTGTTGTCTTTCTGGTTATTTCTATAAAATGATTCTCTTAATTCCATTTTTAATCAATGGGACATTAAAATTGATTAAAAAGCCCAATCGCTTATCCATTAATTTTAAATGGCTTAATACTTGTGCTTGCCAAACTGTATTCATTTCATCAACAGCTTTTAATTCACAAATAATCTGTCCTTCAACGAAAACATCTAATCTTAATCCTTCATCAAAAGTTATCCCATCATAAACAATAGGGATCTCGACCTGACGTTTTACTTTTAACCCACGCTTTCTTAATTCATGGCAAAATGCAATTTCATAAATTTTTTCTAATAATCCTGGACCAAGATTCTTATGAACCGAAAATGCTGAATCCACTATTTTGGAAGCAATATCTTCTGTTTTAGCCGATAATTTTGTATGGTGTTTTTTATCCATTTTTTCTTCGTGTTTTTGTGTCTTCGTGGCTAACTCAACTTAATGGTATCATTTGCGGCACACGAATCCTCACAAATTCTGTTAAATAAATTCCAATTAATGCACATCCACTCGCAATTAAAGTCATACTTGGATAATTATTCAGCAACACGATTGGCATTACACTTCCTATCACAATTCCTGCCCAGAAATATTTGGAATAATATCCTTTTGTCATGAGCTGGATGGCTTTTTTTGTATCGGGCGTATCATGGGGCAATAAAATTTCTTTCGACATGATAATACTATTCGCAACAATGGCCCATAATAATGTATCGGCCATGGATGGAATCAATTCCGGCGATATGAACATGAGTGAAACTGTCCCTGCCATGACGGCGTGAACCAACATGTGAACGGCTGACAATTCAGTGGACTGCCATAAATCTCTCGATCGAGCTTGACCAAATAAGAACGCAGTATAAACCGCACCAAGTATGGCAAAAATGGCACCAACTGCCCATAACCAAGTCCAACCAAGTCCAAAATAATAATCAACGAATTTCAATGTGACCAGTCCGCCAAATCCTGTAATAATGTAAGCACCACGAACCAGCCATGATTTCCACTGTGGACGAAGTAATACATATAAGAATCGATCGGGTCGATCTAAATCTTTCACTAAAAATGCACCCGTTAATCCCATAAATATCAATGTAGTTATGAGTCCTGCCAATTCAGTGGACGGATCAATACTTCCATTTAAATATTGCCATATTGCCATCATTAAGAATGTGCCCGTGGCAATGGCTTTTGTCCAGACATAGGCAGGCACTTCCCATCCCCAAAGGACACCCTTACTTGGTGAATCATACACTCGCCGTGCTTTTTGCGAATCCATATCTTCTTGAATTTCTTTCGCTACATTATCGATGGCACGTTGGTCAATGGGTTTACCAGATCTGGCCGAATTCTCCATAGCCAATTGGACTAATAAATTTCCCGTATCTGAATCCGCCAATCTCTGATCGGCATATTTCGCATAATGTCCCACACCCGCTGATTGCTCTGACCATAAATATTTTCCATCTCGTTCTGTAGCATTGGGATCCAACATTTCTTTCGTCCCGTTCACATAATACAAATTGGGGTCAGTCATTTTTTCCGGTTTCCGCGTCATTGTTTCTTCATTGGCTACCAGTTGAGCAATTTTTGAATTCGTATCATCTAAATCACCGGAAACAATCGCTTCTACAGGACATACCACCACACAAGCCGGTTCGTAACCACCATCAACACGATGGGCGCAATAATTACATTTCGCTGCAGTATTTGTATTTGGGTCGATATACAATGCATCATAGGGACACGCCTGCATGCACGATTTACATCCGATGCAGCGATCGTTGTCAAAATCAACAATACCATCAGCTCGAGTATGAAGCGCCGTCGTTGGGCATATTTCTACACAAGGTGCATCCGCACAATGGTTGCATCTATGAACTGAAAATTCCCGAGTATTATTGGGGTATTCCCCTTTTTCAATATATTTCACATGGGTGCGATTAACACCAATAGGAACATCGTGCTCACTTTTGCAAGCAACGGTGCAGGCATGACAGCCAATGCACATTCTATTATCTATTACAAATCCGTAATTCATATTTTTTGCCATAAAGACTCAAAGACACAAAAGACTAAAATATTTAAAAACTATTTTATGAATCTTCAAACTATTTTGGGCTTTTTCTTTTTATTTAATTCCTATTGATTATCTTTTATTCGTGTCTTGGAGCCTTCGTGGCTAATCAATCTTCAAATAGGTCTTCAATACTTCCAGAAATAATCCCCGGAATCATGGTGTATTTTGCAAAGGCTGCATAGCCCGAATCCCAATAATACAATTGCATCCGCCACATTTGCCCGTATTGAACCGCTTTTACTTTACGTCCATCTTTATACGCGATTATTTCAACAGGGTGGGCCGATGTATGATCAATTCCAGGTAATGGAGAATCATTAGATTTACCATTGCTCCTGAAATCAGAATTAATGCTGGTAGTTCGATTTTCTGTATAATCATTCGTAACTCCGAAATAAACAGCATCTTTAAAATCAATTTTAGAAATAATTCGCCAACCATCACATTCTTCTGGACCACCATCTTTACTACCATTGATAATTGATTCTACTTTTGAGACAGCGGCTTCCATTGTTTTTTCTTTAAACAATACATCCTGCGAACTTTCCCAATTTCTCCACATAGCCATCATTTTAGCGGGACCATCCCCATTAAAATCATTCAAATCATCTTCATCTCTTAAAGGTGGTTGTTGTTCAGACACAACTTGACCCGGAACATTCGCAACGACAGCTTTCATTTCATCAGCTACACTCTTTGCACTGTTGAGTAAGGCTGTATATGATTTTGAATCTTCATAAAAAACCATAGCATGCGCTACTGGGTTTGTCATATTAATGTATGTTTTACGGCCTTTCCCATATTCATAAATTGCGACACGTAACACTTGAGCTGAAATGGTATTTGGTTCTTCATTTTCAGCTACTTTCATGTAATTTGGGGACGTCAATAAATATAACCGAGATTTCTGCCCATCTATATCGGATGAATTAAAATCATATTTTGAATGAAGCGTTAAGTTGGATTCACCCAATGCAGTTTCAAATGCTATCGTCGTTTCTTCAAAAGAGCCGGATGCGTTCAATATTTTTTCGAAAATGCCAATATCCGGACCGGCAAAAAGAAGTTGGCAAAGTGTAAAAATGATTAATGGAATTCTCATAAGGATTCTCCTTTATTTAAATGAATGATGATACGAAACTAACCGTATAACTCTTTTGCTTTTTTGGCTGCTTTAGCTTCTTCTTCTGAATATCCTTTCCCTGACCAAAGCATATCGTAATTTATGGTTACAACGCCATCATGTGGAAATCCCGGTATTAATTCAGCCATTTTTTTACTCCTTGTATGTTCTTATAACCAATGAAACCCATGATCCAATCCCCACTGTTTCGCTGAGACATCTCCCCAATAGGCGGATTGCCTAAAGAAATGAGTCGCTTCATCAAGTTGGTTTTTTGCTTCATAAATGGCTCCAAGACAATTGTATGATTTTGTATGTTTTTCATTTAATTCTATGGCTTGATTATAAGCAATAATCGCCTTTTCTTTCAGATTCAATTTTTCAAAAGTTTGTCCAAGTTGATAATGGGGCTTTGCATTTTTTAATTCAATATGTGTAGCATTTTTATATGAATCTAATGCTTGTTCAAATTCTCCATTTTTATAGTGAGCCAATCCTTTTTTCATAAATGCTCTATAATGGTTTGGATAAAGTTTAACGACTTCATTATAGGCATAAATTGCATTTTCATACTGACCTATATTTTGGAATGTATTCCCCAACGCATACAATGCTCTACCATGATATGCATCAAGTTTCAAGCAAGATTGATATGAGACAATCGCTTTGTCTAATTCTCGATTATGCACATGAGTGTTTCCGAGATTATACCAAGCATTGGCATAATTTGGATTTATCTCGATGGCTTTATTAAAGGATTCTATTGCCTGATTAAACCGACTGTCCGCATCATAGGTTACGCCCAAATTATTCATGGCTTCTGTATGGTTGGATTTCAATGAAATAGCTTTTTCGTAATGATGGACAGAAGATGTATAATCTTTTTTTCGGTAAAAACAATTTCCTAAATAATATTGACATTGTGCATTATGGGGTTGAAGAGCATAAGCTTCATTAAAATAATGAATAGCATTGTCAAATCGTTTGCCACGATAAGCAAATAAGCCTTTTTGAAACCAATCCATGGATTCCAATGCATCATGGCTTTCTTGGGTATTGGGACTTGGCAAAGATTCATCCAATAAACTATTTGTAATGGCAAATACATTAGACAATACATGAATGTCTGTGGTTTCTACATAAGCGATGGCATTGGGTTGTGATTTATTCATTATTTCTAACCCCTTTGTGTTTCCCCTGTGACAGGGGAAAAAGATCTAATTTTCAATTGAAATCCTTTTTTATCTCCCCTGCAATAGGGGAGAATTAAAGTGGGGTTATAATAGATAAATACACCAAATTTCATATGATGGAGCTTTGTTCTATATGTTGAATTTCTTGTTCAAGTTTCCGTTTCTTTTCTTCGAAATATTCATCCCAATCGTCCAGAAGAACAACTTGAATAAATGCTTGTGAATCTTTCAATTCTTTTAAATCAGATTTAACGATATTCAATTGTGATTTAAGCCTGACAATTTCCATCTGTATTTTTTTCATGTCTTGGCTCGTTGGTGAAGATACATTTATCTGTTTTTCGTTCTCTAATGATTCCCATATCTCCCGAACGCGATTTAAATCATTCTGGTTATAAGCCGATTTAAGCTCATGAAAAGCCGCACCCGCTTCGTCTTCTAAATCATCTTCCACCATATCCGGATGACAACATTTACTTGCTTTTCTGAAAAGGTCTTTTAATTCCGTCTGTTCATCGTCCGATAAGTTCCATTGAGACTCTATTTGCGCCGCATCAAATATTTTCTGATAATCATGGAATGCTTTTCCGGCTTTATCATAAGCATGTTTCCATTCAAAATCTGTATCAGCTTTTTTCTTTAATTTATCTTTCCGCAGGGTGAGTAATTGAATGATAAGTCGACCGCATTCCTGTTGATGGCGAATATTGAAATCGTGAATAAGCTTATCTAATTCAGTTTTTTCACTCTCTCTTTCCCCTAATTCTTCCCGAAGATATTCAATTTCTTTTAACCCGGATTTGATTTCAGGATTTTGCACATGAATAAGTGTGTCAGTATTCATTTTGATCGTTTAGTCGGATTAATATATAACTGCCACGAAGTCTCAAAGACACAAAGGATTATTAATTTATTCAAATTTTTTCTTCGACCCCTTGTGCCTTTGTTGCTATTTTAATTTCATTAACTCTTTTATGAATTTCAGGAAGATGTTTTACACCATTTTCATAATCTACCAATCGATTGATAAGATAAAATAAATACATACTTGTAAGCCAATTGGTGAATTCCTGTTTTGATCTCAAATGTTTTTTCATATTCAGCATCACCCAAGAAAAATGCTGCCATACATCCAGGCAGGATTCACATGAACGATCAATGCCAGTGCAACATCGTCTTGTTGTTTTGAAATCAGAATTATACGCTCGAAAATGGGGACTGTATGGATTCCCATTTTTCATTCGATCTGCATATTCCGGTAGATTTGTGCTGACGGTTGTGCATACATCATATCCCCATTGTTGACCATACAGTTCACCGGTGGAAATCACGTTAGTTAAATAGGATGATAAATAAATAAAATTCGGATAGCGCTGAATCACTTTATCAATTTCTTCTCTTACATTGTCAAATCCTTGACGATGATCCAAAGCACCACCCAGATTGTCTATATCACTGTAAAAATTAAACAACACTCTATTTCCATTCGCCACGCACTCATCCACCACCGATGCGATTTCGTGGGCATTTCCCGCAGAAACAGTATAATACCAAAAAGCTCGTGAATCATTTTTATAATTATCTAATGCAATGGAAAACAAATCACGCTTACCCTTATTTCGCAATTGTGAATCCGTTTCATGATTTCCCCAAATAGACACACCAATAGGCATATTTTCAAATCCATCTATTGGAATTGGAATGATGCCATTTGTAGATACATTCATTTTGAAATTGTCATAAATCTTTTTGAGTCTATCCAATCTTAAGCTGGGTTCACCCCCAACAATGGTCACAAAATTCGTCCCCCGTTCCAATTCTTTTTCAATAAATGAATCAAATTGGCTTTCGTCTGAAGGCGTTTTTACTTTATCCATTTCTTCAGAAAAATAATAACATCCCGCACATCGGATATTGCACTCGTCCGTTAAATCCAATGAGATAGATTTCATAGCTCCTGCTTGTCGAATCTCTTTATACAGCCGATTCAAAAACGGGTCTTGAAGGTAAGGTTTTAACGAATTCATTTAAAAACTTTCATAGACAGGATAACAGGATTTACAAGATGGTAAAAAAATATTCTTTTTATGTTTTTTCCTGTTCATCCAGTTAATTCCGTCAATTTATATATTGTTTCCCAGGCAATTTATTTTCCAATTCGGAATTTCCATTATCCAATTTTGCAGAATAAATTTTTCCATCTTCCACTCTGAAATTTCCCATTACTTTTTCCCCAGCTATATCAATTTCATCATAATGAATAAATACATTTCGGGCAATTTTTAATGGTTTTCGTTTGGATGAGCCATTCCCATCATCTATGGAATTCAAAAATGATTCTGACCGTAAAACTGCGCCGACTTGTCCCGCTCTCTCAATTTCATCAATGGTCATGCCGCCAGGATTTAGCTTCCTGCCTAAATGTATTTCATATTCGTCTATCAATTGATCTGCCAGTTTATCCATTTTGACCATAGAACCAATGTCATCCAGCGTAATAATATGGTCTTTCATGGCTTCTTTGGCTAATGCGCGAAAGGATTCATTTGGAACACTCCACACGGATGCCATCGTGTCGAAATCAAAATCAAAAAGAATATTTCCCACCACAATGCTCGCTTCGCCTATTTGACCACCACCGATTCCAGCAACTCGTTTTCCATTCATTTCTACTTCATGGCTTCCCACTAATTCTGCCTTTACATCAAAAAAATGTTTTAATGTATTCACGACAGGTGTTAGCATCATTTCATAAACTTTATTCGAATTTGCGGGCACACGACTTTTATGAAAAACGCATTGATAGAACAATTGGCTTGAGTCCAGATAAGTTCCACCACCGCCAACCTTCCTGCGTAAAATGGGAATCTCTTTCTCACCACAAACCTTTCGGTCAAATGTTTCATTTAACTTCTGATGATAACCTAAACAAACATAGGCGTCGGACGGTTGAGAAATGATGATGGTGTCCGGTGTATCTTCAGTCATGAGCTCTGCAACAGTGTGATACACCGCCTGCGTTTGCCATCCGGGAATCCGCCCCATGTGGATTAATCGTATAAATTTTTCGTTCATATTTTTATTCATTCCAAATCCCCCTATTTCCCCCTTTTCTAAAAGGGGGACTTAAAAAGGTATATCTCAAATTCATTTTTGTAATAGTTTCTTTCTTATCCAATTTTCAATATCTTGAAGGACATATTCTAATCCCTGTTTAACTTGATTATCATCAAATCGAATCACTGTAAGACCAAGTGATTCAAGAAAATCTGTTCGCCTTTGATCTTCATTTTCTCGATCATTATGACTCTCACCATCAATTTCTATCACCAATTTTAACTTTGGGCAATAAAAGTCTACAATAAATTCACCAATAGGTCTTTGACGATTAAATTGAAACCCCATCATTTGTTTTTGTTTTAATTGATTCCATAATAATACTTCTGACAATGTAGAATTATTCCGAAGATTTCTTGATAATTGCTTTAATTTTGGATTATAATAAATTTTAGCCATGCAACCAAATAGTCCCCCTTTCTAAAGGGGGATTTAGGGGGTTATCAAAAAAAGATTGTGGCATTATTATTTATGAAATACTTCCATTCAATTGCATTTGTTCTCGAATGACCGTTAATTCATCGCCAGTAGGTTTGAATGGATAATCCCGATATTCTTCCCCGGGACGATATGAACCATAAGGGCGATTGCAAGCCATTACCCCTTCTCGATCCGGACAGCCATTTGTCATAAACGGCAAACCTTCATTAATCGTATTTTGGATCAATTCTTCTTCCGATTCGATGGATTTAATAAAGCCATTCGCATCAAATTGAAATACATCCTGATCCACATTTTTTTCTTCGATGAGATGTTTTGCCAACTGGACACGGCGATGGCGTTTTATCGGTTGGCGTGTTTGATCTTGTAAAGTGGTGCCAGGTTCAGGGTTAAACGAAAATAAATAACCCGCGATTTCTTCAGATTTCAATCGATAAAACATATCTACCAAATCTCGATCTGTTTCTCCAAGCCCTACAATCAAATGACAATTCACATTCATAGGACCATAAATCTTCCGAGCCGCTCGAACCATTTCCCAATGGTATTCCCAATCATGGGGACCGCTGGCTTCTTTTCCACGGGTTTTAATAAATAATTCTTCGGTCACCGCATCCAAGCCATATCCGATAATGTCTATGCCTTCTTCCTTCAATTGCTTCAAAAATGGCACATTCATTGTAGTGGCATTCACCAATCCGGATAAAGGAACATCTGGTGCAGCCGAATGAACTTTTCGCGTAATTTCAATCAAATCATTATTCGCCCGATGATCCTGCACTTGAGAAATACAGACGCGCCCAACCGTGCTTTCTGCTTCTTTTTCCGCAATCTTTTCGGCGATTAGATCTGTAGAAAACAAAGGCCAATCCACACGGATAAAACTATTTTCTTCAGCTAATCCAGGACGTTCTCTTGCTAATCCACAATAACTGCAATTAGCAAAACAGCCTTCCGGATAATTTTGAAGCAAATTGATACATCCACAGCCACAGCCGTGAATTCGACCCGGTTTAAGCCCCAATTCTATAGCAGCCGCCATACTAATCCGCACATAATCCGGACTAATATTTAACAATTCTGCTTGTTCTTGTGATGATAATTTTAATTGTTCGTTCATATCTTCCTTTTTTTGACAGGATTAACGGGATTTACAAGATGTCTAAAAAGAAATGTCATTTTCTTTATGACCATTCTATTCTAATCCCAAGTCTGTTTTTTTAAACTATTTTAATCCTGTTTTATCCTGTTATCCTGTCCATATTTATTTACCAAGTAACGCCACAGCAGGCATTAATAAATGATGGTTCTAATCCTTTTTCTTTCGCATATCCCACGATGCCTTCTGATGGAAATGCAATTCCGTTCAATCCGGCATTTATGGCGGATTTATCGATGTCAATTTTCATATTCCCTAATGGGCGGGCACATCCCAATAATATTGGCGTTGTTGGTAGCGATAATCTTGCTGTTTCAAAAAACTCACCAATTTCATCCATGGATGGGGGAACGACACCTTCCATGCCCGTGCCTGTAAGCGGTAATAAAATCACCAGCACTAAAATCTTCGGTGGAACCTTTTTGATTATATCCAAAGCTGCCCATTCACCATTCATTTTCCCGAAATAATGTCCCAAAACAATGTGGGGAATGGCAGGAATTTTGTGGTGTTGTAATCGCGCCAACACCGCTTCGTAATCAGACGGTGATGCATCTAAATGATAGACATCAGAAATGGTTTCCTGGTCGCCAATAATATCCAGCATTACACCATCCACGCCCACATCTGCCAATGCTTTACACGTTTCTTCGTTTGGCAAGCCGGGATGAACCCGAATTACCATTCCCAATTCACTGCGAATGCGTTTCATATCGTCTATATGCTGAAGTAATGGCACTTGATTTTTAATATTACTTCCACCGGAAACTAAAATTCCTTTTGCACCTTTATTCTTTAAATCCTTTGCCATATCAAACAGGCTCCCGCCAAATGAAGGTAAATCCAACATATTGTCCAACATTTTGGTATTACAGTGTTCGCAACTCAGCGCACATTTATTTCCCGTAACGCTGATGGAAACAAACTCTTTCAAGGAACCGGAAAATTCAGATGTAGAATGTGGTTTTAGTCCGGGACCGTAAAAAGTAATCTCATTTGGAAAATTTTCTTTTCTTATTTCAAAAGGGGTCTGGACAGGATTAACTGGATGAACAGGATTTTCACCATTTAGATTATTGGATTGGTGGATTGGTGGATTGATGGTAGTGTTATTCATTTCACTCTAATTTTTGTTTTCATAATTCTTGGTTTAGTTTTACTATAATCTTCGAAATAAATATGCTCTTTATCAAAACCTAACGGCCATCCAGGCAATTGTATTTCGCCATAGTATTTTTCCAAATCTTTGGAATAAACCTGACACCAATATTCATTTTTCAGTTGATTTTCATTTTGCACGATAATTTCATCTGACCATGGATTTTTCATTTGAAAATTGTTTTTATAAATGGTCAATATATAATTCTGATATTCAAAAATACGATGCATGGACGATTTACCATTCATCCATTCAAATAAATTTGACAAATCACCACGACAGAAATAATCTTCGGTAAATCCTTTTACGACAGGTGTAAAGTGAGTCCCCTTAACACCCGCCATTCCTTGAAAATCGAAATTTAAATTATATTTCCGGATGTAAGGTGAAATACCTACAAATTGAAAAATCTTGTCATCAACAAAAATGGAACGGCTGTAATCTAATACTGAATAGCCATTGAGATATTCTTTTGGTAAAAAAGTCCCCTTTGAAATTCTTTTCATCTTTGGGAATGTAAATGTATTTAACAATGATTTCTTTGTTACATCTGCACCCCAATATTCAAGACTATCCGAACCGGAAATAATAAATGTAGAATCGTTTACAAAATAAAAATTACTCCCTGTAATAACAAAATCATCATCAAAATCAGCCCAAACTCCCAGATATTTTCCGCGTTCATCGTATTCTGTAATATTATGACTTGTGATATTTGGAATTAAGACATGGTCATTTTTTTGTATCAAAACATTTGTTATGCCATGTGTAGAAAATTCATTATGTATAGCGTGTAGCTTTTTGCCGAACTTATCAAAAACATGGACGGTTTCATTCGTATGATCAGCAATATAAATACGGTTATTTTTCCCAAAATGAAATGTTCTGAATTGTTGCTTTATCCATTTTGGTTCTTCAATTTTTGTGAATCCTATCTTCTCTAATAATATTTTATTATCATCAGAAATTTGTAAATATGATGCACAAGAAAAATTCAGAATTATCGCTATAAAAAGAAATGAGTATTTGAATCGTATTTTGACAATATGTTGCATTGTGTTGCGTATTGTTACTATATGTAGTAATTTGTCCATATCAATAAAAGGATTAACCATGGGTCAACATGCCATCAGAATCGATTCTGAATTATTTAAAACAGCAAAATCTACTGCCGATGTAGAACATCGGTCTGTGCCGAAACAGATTGAATATTGGGCAAAAATCGGACGCATTTCTATCGAGAACCCTGATTTATCATACAAAATGATTCACGATATTTTGCTGGGACTGTCTCAAGCAGAAAATGGCGAAACGGAAGACTACAATTTTGGCTCGTTCGAAGATTAAAGTTCGAGCTACGCCTTTGTTTAAAAGGCAGGCAAAAAAATTGTTTAAGCATACCAAGAAAGAATTGGATGAGCAAATAAAGGCTATAATTAAAAACCCAACAATTGGTGACAGAAAACATGGTGATTTGGCTGATGTTTTTGTTCATAAGTTTAAAATTAAAACGAATTTGTTTTTGCTTGCATATACTTTTGACCCTAAAACCAGAACCTTAATCATGATTGGTTCTCATGAAAATTTTTATAGAGATTTGAAAAAATATAGATAGGGTAATTCCTTAACATTTTCATTTCACTCTGATTTTTGTTTTCATAATTCTTGGTTTCTTTTTACTCAAATCTCTGAAATAGATATAATGAGAATCTCTTCCGATAGGCATTTCCGGCAATTGAATTTCACCGTAGTATTTTTCCAAATCTTTGGAATAAACCTGACACCAATATTTGTCACCATCTTCAAAGACTTCACGATACAAAACGCAGGAATAATTTCCATGTTCAAATAAATCTATTGTGCGAGAATTACGCATAATCCAGTTTTGGAATGATTCTCCATCTTTGTCAAAATCCCAATATCCAAAATTGGGCTTATTTTCTAAATCTCCCAATTTATAATGCTCGCCCTGCACGCCTTTATTTCCCACATATTCCAAATCAAGATTTAATTCTCTTACAAAAGGTGATGTTGCCACAATATAAAAAAGACTACTGTCCACCATAATGGATTTAGAAAAAGCCCATGTCATTCCACCGCCATCATAACCTGGACCAATTGAACCCCCAAGCGTTTGAAAATCTGTTTCGGGGTATTGAAACTTACCAAAAAGCATTTGATTTTTCCCAATCCATCCATGACCGGAAACAATCAATAGACTATCCGAAAGGATATGAATATTATGACCATAAGGTGAATACTTTTGGCTTTCCCTAAAATTCCAATACCATTTATCTGTTATTTTCCCATTCTTTTCAAAAATAAGAAAACCAAGATCCAATCTAAAATCTTCATTATTTGTAAAATATTCTCCAATAATGTTGTCACCATGGAACAAATGTAATTCTCCCAAATGTTTATAAAATATATCAGGACTTGTATCAAAAACCTTCTTCCCCTTCTTATTAAACCCAACAATTTCTTGACTATTTCCTTTCCAGATATACACATTCCCGTTATCTAAAAATGAAATGGATGTGTGGTATTGATTTAATAGTTCCGGTTCTTCAATTTTCCAAATTCCATCTTTTTTTAATAATATCTTACCGTTATCAGAAGTTGATAGTGTTCCAAGAGAAATGCAGCCCGAAAACATCAGCGCCGTTAAAATTGCAATTGGTAATATTTTTCTCATTCTTATCTCATCTTTGCGAAAGTTTTTTTACTTCCGCAAAGTTTTGTTTTTCCAAACATCCAATAATCCAGTAATACATTATTCCAGTTTTTCTTCATTCCTTTTCTCCAACTGTTTGCCCCGGCGATACAAAACAGCCATATGGATCAGAAGATGTTTTTCGTGCCATTATTTCTGCTTTTTGAATGGCGGACGACAGAGCTTTGATTAAAGATTCTATTGGTAAATTTGCTAAATCGCCTGACCAGCGTTCATACACTTGAGACAAAGTTTCGTGGAGAGATGATTCCTGGCTTGAATGCCAGCGCAAACTTTGCTCTAAATCTGCAATGGCATGTTCTGATGTAAAAAAGTCCCCGCCGATGAAAGCTGATTTTATCATTTTCCCCGCAAGCACAATGCGAATATCTAGAAGACCACCTTCGGTTTTAATAATAGATTTTCCGATTGCGTCTGCCACATCTGTAGATTGGAATATCCAATTTGAATCCATGTATTTATCTTTTTCTAATTGACGAATTTCATTCATCTCACCGTCGGTATAATCACTTAATTCTATATTGACATCAAAAGCACTTTTATATCCATTTAGAATAGTTTTTCGAATCTCATTCAAGGTTAAACTTTGCGGAAGTTTAAAACTTGCGCAAAGTTCTCGTCGAACCGTTGTTGTTCTTTCTCCCACAGTAGCAATTTCTTTATCAGATATTTTTTCGAAGGGTGTTTGTAAAACATTGAGCATATAAGCCACATCTAAATCCACTAATAAAGATGCATGAAATAACAATCCGCCAGTAGCTGTTTTATGCAAACCCAATCCGGCGATCTTTAACCCATTAACTTCTAAATCATTCTTACGGCGAAATTCAACTTTGATTCCTAACGTGTTCAACCCGGATATTATTCCTTGGGAAAATTGTGACATTCGTTCTCGAACACTGGCATACGATTCATCGGATTTCCCCGGTATTGCCAAAGCTACACCTAATTGGTTTTCCCCCATGATGATGGCACCACCGCCGGTTGGTCTTCGGTTAACAGGGATTTTATTTTGAGCGCAGTAATCCAAATTCAATTCATTTTCAATCGTCTGGAATCGCCCTACCAATGCGCATGGTTGGTATGTATAAAGTCGAAGTGTGGGTAGAGATGTGCCGGTGCCAACTCGCGTAGCGAGCACTTCATCCGCAGCCAATCCAGCGGATGCAGTTACACGGTTATTTTCAATATACCGCCAAGTGTTCACCCAGCCATGCCTTGGGTTTCAAATCGTTCTATTTCAGATTCCATCCATCCGGGTAGCGCATCACCAGAGACCATCGCACTTGATTCTTCTGCCCAATTAGCAGGTTCAATTTTAATCAACCACCCCTTTTCAAAAGGGTCTTCGTTTATCAACAACGGATTTTGCAATACAGCATCATTTTGTTCAACAACAATTCCTGAAATTGGGGCGAAAAGTTCACCTGTCATTTTTGCCGCTTCCATGGAACCCATGACTTTCCCCATTTCTATGGGCGTTCCTACAGCCGGTAGAGTTAAATAAGCCATTTCGCCCAGGGAATCCAAACCCAATTCATCCATGCCAATAGTTATGCGTCCATCTTCTTCTTGTTTAGACCAAAGATGGTTGCTGTTGTAAAAACGATCGGATTCAAAGTTAAATTGTTTCTTCATAATTTTCCTATTTTAGACGGGATAACAGGATTGACAAGATATTAATTTTAGCTTTTCTATTTTTAGTTTTTAATTTTTTAATTATCCTGTTCATCCTGTAATCCTGTCAATTTTTCTTCAGGTAAATCCATTGCTTCAAGAACAAAATCAATAATATCCTTCACCGCCATCGTATCTTCATTTCCCGATGTTTTTGCTGCATCCGCATACATGGTCATATCTTTTGGACAGGCCACAGTAAAATTATTTACACCAACTGCGACAGCTTCTTCAATCCGATTCTCACTGGGACGTTGGGTCATATCATCATGATCCGGCAACCATATTTGTCCACCACCGGCACCACAACAAAAGCTATTTTCTTTATTTCGCGGCATTTCTACCAAGTCGATTCCACATAGTTTCATCACATCGCGGGGATCATCATAGATACCATTGTATCGCCCTAAATAACAGGGATCGTGATAGGTCGCTTTAATATCCAATTTTTTCTTCAGCTCAATATCGCCATTTTTGATGAGTTCCAACAATAATGTGGAATAATGTTTCACGGGATAATTCCCACCCCTTTCTGGATATTCATTTTTCAATGAATTAAATGTATGGGGATCGGTGGTAAAAATTTCTTCAAATTCGCATTTTTCAATCGTTTCTATATTTTGTTCTGCCAGAACGTCAAATAGTCCTTCTTCACCAACACGTCGCACATCATTTCCTGCAGATTTTTCCTTTTTTCCCATGATACCAAAGTCCACACCGGCGGCCGTTAATACTTCTGCAACCTTCCGAGTGGTATCCTGACAATTCTGATTAAAACTGGCGAAATCACCGACATACCAAAGATATTTCACCGGTTCCTTTGTGGCATCTTTCAGTTTAAAATCTAATTTTTTAGACCATTTTGAACGACGGCGAGCTGACTCATTAAATGAATTTCCCTGTTCATCCAAACTGCGTAATACATCGGCCAATTCGTCGGGCATTTTTGCATCAAATACTTGATTTCTCCGCAGTTCCAGAATATCCATCATGGGCTCATTCCCAACAGGACACACTTCCACGCAAGCGTAGCATGTGGTACAGGCCCACATTGCATCTTCCGAAATAGCATATTCCAGCAATGATGTTTTGCCAGCCCCGTTAAATAGACCGTTCCCCTGCTCGTTGATAAAATACCGTTTATTGATTTCCAGAGCCGACGGACTCAATGGCGTTCCACTTTCGTGCGCCGGACACACTTCATGGCAACGGGTACACATAATACACGCCCATGAATCCAGCACTTGGGGCCAAGGTAAATCGGATAATGTTTTTGAACCGGGTGATGCGGAATTGGTAATGCCATCCATGGCACCCCGAGCCGTTCTGCGACCCAATGCCAAATTTACCGGTGCAATCATGAGATGGATATGTTTCGAGCGTGGAAAATATGGCAGGAACATAACAATGAGCCCCATGGCCAACCACCAGGTTACATGAATCCCCGTTTCCAATGATGCATGAGACCAATTTGAGAACATCCCAGACATGATACTGGCCGTAGGAAGCCATGAATCTGTATGACCATTTTCAGCCAAATGCATAGCCGTTCCCAACCAACGTGAGCCCACATGAATAAGAATAAAAATACCCACAATGAGTGAATCTTTTTTCAATCCGCCGGCACTAACACCGGGATGCAATTTCACATTTGCATTAAATTCCATAACTTTGGGTTTTTGAACAAAACGTCGATACAAAAAGAATACCATCCCAACCAAAACAAATACACTAAAAATATCCGCAAATACATTAAACAAATTTGCAAAAATATTATCACTTCCAATTGTGGTCCAACCTGGAACAAATGCTTCCAAAATATCATTCACATTCACCAAGAGATAAAAACTAAATCCAAAGAAAATAAATGAATGAAACATGGATACAATGGGACGTGCTTTGGCAATGGGCTTTTGCAGAAATACATCAATCAAGGCAGTAATAAACCGCCCAATGAGATTATCACTT
>Ga0209046_1000032_pt1 | contig 142877 bp, 143 predicted proteins | sample SaaInlV_200m_DNA_5_FD_184669 | JGI IMG/M metagenome (GOLD analysis project Ga0209046, IMG submission 184669) | Marine microbial communities from expanding oxygen minimum zones in the Saanich Inlet - Saanich Inlet SI073_LV_150m_DNA (SPAdes) (version 2) | ecosystem: Environmental > Aquatic >... | reverse complement strand
CGGCTGGAGACGTTCCAATTACATGATATAAACAAAAAATATTGTCCATCTCAATTAATTTTTTTACAGCAGCAACCGTCTTTTGCGGATTGTACTGGCCATCCTCCACCAACATGCGAATCTTTCGACCATGAACACCACCACCTTGGTTCACATAATCAAAATAAAGGTTTGATCCTGATGGTAAAAGCTTCCCTAATTCTTTCATAGGACCACTTAAGTCCTGTACGTTTCCAAGTAATATTTCGTTTTCAGTAATGCCCGGTGAACCTGTTGGACCATCACACCCCACCAAACCAAGGATCACTGTTGCTATGATGATTGCTGTTATTCGTTTCATCTCAAGACCTCCATCCAATATGATTAAGTGAATCGTTTCTTCGGGTTAAAAGGGAAAAGTTTCCAGTAAATTCGCATTTTCAACCACATCCCATATAATCCAGTCGGTTGAAATATAATAAACAAGAACATGGTAAGACCAAAAATAAAAGATTCCAATTCTCCAGACTCAATGCTGAACATGGTATGAAGCAATGTTTCCAATTCAGGTACAAAAAGATTATCCAGAAGGACAATAAATACGGTACCAAGAACAGCGCCATAAACTGTTCCAGCTCCTCCCACTAAGACCATTATGATAAAATAGATCGACAGCATACTGTCAAAATGGTCCGTAGAAATAAAATGATTCGTATGGGCCATGAGAACGCCTGCCAAACCGGCCAGAACACCAGAAATAAAAAAGGAGAGCATTTTATATTTGGCCAAATTGATACCCGATGCTTCGGCGGCCTGTTCCGAATCCCGGATAGCCATGAATGCACGACCAATCTTTGATTTGACGATACGCCTCACTGCCACAATGACCAATAATGCAACTGTCCATACGAGAAAATAATTGGCCCAATCCCCTTTTATGGTAAATCCGAAAATCTCCGGTGCAGAAACGACCAAACCGCCGGATCCCTGGGTCCACTCCCGCATAGCTATTATGAGGCGTCGTATAATGAAACCAAACCCCATGGTGGTTAATCCCAAATACATACCTGAAACACGAAGCGCAGGGAATCCCACAAGAAAACCAAACAAGCCCGCAATAATGGGGGAAACAATAAGTGAAGCCATAAATGGAAGGCCTACTTGATCAACCAAGATCGCCGATGAATATGCACCAATAGCCATAAAAGCCGCATGGCCCAAGGAAATCAGTCCCGTATATCCAGAAAGAAGGTCCAACCCCACTGTCAGGATAATGTAGACACCAACCGTATTCAATATATAAAGATAATATTTGTAGCTGAAGGTCATCCCTTTCAGGGCAAATGGGATTAATATAACCAACCCTATTAGAAGTGGAATCCATTTCAGGTTTTCATCTTCGTAACGGCCTTTAATCATACCTTCTTGATCTCCTTCGTCCCCATAATACCATTAGGTCGAATCATTAGAACCGCAATAAGTACGATCCATACAATTATATCATTAATCTCTTTTACCCAATGAAAATGATAAGACAGGGTACCCATGCTAATTGTTTCAATAACACCCAGAATAATACCGCCAATGATTGCACCGGGAATAGAGCCAAACCCACCCAACACCGCCGCAGGAAACGCCTTTAAGCCCATAAAACCCATATTTGTATCAATGAGGGAAGCGCGAGGCGATAACAACACACCACTTATAGCTGCTACAATTGCGGCAAATATCCAAACTAGGGAGTATATCCGTTTGACAGGTACGCCCATGAGCTGGGCCGCAATAGGATCCTCGGAAGTAGCCTGCATGGCAATCCCCCAGCGGGTCTTATTAAAGAAATAATAAAAAACGGATACGAGTACAATGGCACCAATGATAATGGTAAGGTCCAGCATAGATATAATGACGCCGCCGATCTTAAAATGGGTACCGCCAAATGGTGACGGGGGGACTAAACTTTCTGTACCCGCAACCATAGACACCACAGCTCTTAGCATAATCGCCATACTAATTGTGGCCATCATAATAGAAAAAACCGGTTCATCACGCATGGGTCTGTTGATGACTAAATCAAGGAACCAGCCAAAGATTATTGCAAATAGAATGGAACCAATTAATCCCATTAGAAAAACCCAACCGGTTGGGAGACCCATATCTCCCGTAAATCCCTGGATGATAAAAAAATTAACGTAGGCCCCCACCATCATGAGTTCACCTTGGGCAAAATTCACAACTTCAGTTGCTTTATATATAAGGATAAAGCCAAGGGCAATCAGAGCATAAATTGAGCCCAGTGCCACCCCACTGACAATTTCCTGGCTAATATCGGTAATTAATGAATTCATTAAGTGTCAAATGTACGGTTAAGATACTGTTTTCTTCCATAAGAGAGATCGATTTGAAGATTAAAATAAGGTATAAGTGTAATTGTCTATGATTGTCTTAACCGTAATAATCCAGTTTCAGGAGATTTGATGTTTTTATATTTTTGCGAATGAAGACATTGTTTGAGATGCGTTTGTCAAATTTTATTCTAAGTTATCTAACAGTGCTTGTTTCTTATTGAATAGCTATATATTAACACCTTCTTTTACAAAACAAATATTGGTTAATAAAATGATTAATTCTATTATATCAGGAACTGGTTCAATACTCCCTGAAAAGGTGATTCCAAACAGCTATTTTTCTGACCATGAATTCTTTTCAAAAGAGGGAATAAAAATCCGGAAACCTGCAGCAGAGGTAATTGCCAAGCTGGAAGAGATTTCCGGCATAACAAGCCGGCGATATATTTCGGACCAGGAAGATAATGTACCTATGATAAAAGCAGCTGGTGAAAATGCCATCGCTGATGCGGGTCTTAACAAAACTCAAATAGACGGCATAATCGTAGCCCACAATACAGGCAATATGGTACCCGACAATCCAGGGCATTGGGACTCAGTTCCCAACCTCGCCTCTTTAGCAAAAAATATCCTGGGGATTAAAAACCATGAATGTTTTGCCTATGACATTTTATTTGGCTGCCCCGGTTGGGTCCAAGGTCTAATCCAAGCCCACCAAGCGATTCAGAACGGTGATGCTAATCACGTCCTCGTCATTGGTGTGGAAGTTATTTCACGGGTTCTAGATCCTCACGATTTGGATTCCATGCTTTTGGGAGATGGATGTGGTGCAGTTATTCTCTCTAAATCTGAGAGGGACAATAAAGCGGGTGTTTTAGGATATGCCACATTTTCTCACTGTCAAGAGGATTGCCATACTATTTACATTGGTAAATCCAATAATCCAGATTTTGGCAACACTAAATTTTTTAAAATGAATGGCCGAGAGGTATACCGTTATGCTACAAAATGGGTCCCTCAGGTTATTAAAAAAGGGTTGGAAAAAGTTGGTAAATCTATGGATGAAGTTGATCTTTTTCTCTTTCACCAAGCCAATGGGAAAATGATAGAAGCTATCGGTAATAACATTAGTAGGTTATTTGATGTTGATTTTAAAGTTCTAAAAGAAAGAATCCCAATAACCATAGGATTTACTGGAAATACTTCAGTAGCGTCTATTCCCACTATGTTAGATATGATCCGGAATAAACAACTGGATAAATTTGAAATTAAAGACGGACAACTGGTGGCCATGGTTTCGGTCGGCGCCGGGATGCACTGTAATGCAATACTTTACCAATTCTAGACAAATCCAATTCGCAGCAAAGAGTGGTGGTGCTGAATTCAAGTTGGCAAATCAAGCAGTGTTGTATGGATCGACATTTGACCTAGTCTGCCTTGCTGCAAAAGTTAAATTGTAAATATCAGTCTTTTATGGACTGATTCGGTCTCTTCAATTACCCTTTTAAGGCTGAAGTAAAAATACCTGGAAGCTTTAAAAGGCTTCCAGTCCCAATAAAATAAGTTAGTTTTTTGCCAGTCTTATGGGCTGTTTTATTAGTGACAAACCAAGGCGGTCTAGGTGCCATATGCAAATCGCCAAAAAAGATTGACCGTGGAAAATTCCTGAAGGGACCTGTCGCAACGTTCTTTTGGGTTTTATCAAAAAGGAAAGCATTGTGAACCACACCTTTTCCTGATTGAATATCATCCATGGTATGGCCAGGATAGGCACCCCACGCACCACCGGCGGCTAAAAATGCAAGAGCGCACCAAGTATTTATACCAATGCCACCATACTTCAAATCCGCTATAGCTTGGTCCAAAGCTTCTTTATGTGCCTTCATTGTTTTAGGATGTATAATTATGTTCGCACCTAAAGTACCATCCAGTTTTTCATTGGCAAATTTGACTGCCGCCTTTAAAAATGCAGCAGGATCACTACCTTCCAGTTCAACCGTAGTAAGGACGGGACTGAAATATTCATCCGTAAAACAGGGTTCATCGATAAGGGCGTCCACATCGTAGATAATGGTTCGATCCACACCGCTATCGAGACTTTTTGCATTTGCATGTACCCTTGCGGCATTTTGACGATCTGCTGCGCCGGGATAATATGCAGGACGGCTTTCAGCATTAGTAATTTTACTCTCCACTTCTTGGAGTAATTTTTCTGTTCCTACCCATTCCTTCGGCATTACCAATACTTGTGTTGCAATACAATTATGGCCTGCATTTTGAAGTTTTTGGGTAGCGATATTTTCAGCTTGAAATTTAAAATCACCTTTTGACCATGGTCCCGGAACAACAATCGTAGGAGATACTCCACCCAATTCAGATGAAATTGGTTTACTCATAATGGGTAGGTTTTCACTTTTCCTTTTTTGGCCTTCTTCTCCAACGCCGAATACGATTACATCATGGGTCCGTGCACTACCGGTAATATGAATTGTATCCACCATATCATGACGGGTCAAATAAGCGCCTACATCTCCAGCACCATAGGAAAACTGAATAAATCCCTTCTCAATTAATGGTGCAAATATCTTCTCAAAAATTGGTCCAAGATACTCATTGATGGGATTCATTTTTATTAACACCACTTCTCCTTCGGCATACAATTTATAGAAAATATCCAAAGGAACTATGGATGATACATTTCCTGCCCCTAATACCAAAGAAACCTTCCCTTTAGGACTCTCCTGTTTATAAAATAACGCTACTGTATCTTCAATGTTTTCAAGTGTAACACCATCCTGCATCCAAACATCCAAATAATAATTATCCAAAAGCAACTTTTCTAAAAGATTATTAGGATAAACCCGCGCCACCGTTTGCCCGTTTGCCCATTCACTTAATTTAACTTTATGAATTGCGCTTTTTCCTGCAGCAATTGCATTTAGCGTATTTTTCATATATTGTAACCAGTTTAAAAACGCATAAGGGCCGCCTAACCATTCTTCCCCCGATAACGGTGAATTGGTGTTTAATCCTTTCGCTTCCGATCCGGCATTTGCCCATTCTTCTGCATGATCCACAGTCAATTTTATGGTTTGATCCAAATAGGAAATTTTATTGGTAATTGGGAGGGTAGCCCAACTGTTTTTATTTGATTGTAAATTAGAAAGACAATTATCCAACGTTAGTGAGTCCATTAAAATATCCTTGTTTAATTGAACAATAATACTCTAAAAGAAAATCCTTAACAATAATTATCTATCATCATGGGTCAATCCACTTGGATTTTTAAATAGTTAAGCATAAATAATAAGTCATGGAAAAATTTAAAATACTCGAAATTTTTATTATAGGTGGTATCATAATTGGATTTGGTATTTTGGAATCTTTTACCGGTCTCTATGGCCGTAACTCACCTAGAACAAAAGATGATTGGCTCAATGAATATAGTGTCCTTTTTTAAACTGGCTTTATTAATTAAACCGATTATTTTATTCTCGGCTGTTTTAATTCTTAATTATTTAATTCCCCAATATTATCAATCACTATCACACTTACCCTTTTGGGCATTATTATTAATCGTGTCAATTCCAGATGACTTCTCTCAATATTGGTGGCATCGAAAATCTCATGAATGACCTTGGTTATGGAAATGGCATCGACCTCATCATGCTGCAAGAGAAATGGGTGTCTTGACATCTTATCGGAATGCAATGTCTTACTATGTATTTATGCCTAATCTCTGGTGGCTTGGAATTATAACCTTTTTTATACCCTACGAAGTCATTCTCACCCAATTAATAGTTAAACAATTTATTGTTATTGGCGCCCACAGTAAATGGAAGTGGGATCAAACATTGTATAAATTTAAAGTGCTACACCCTCTAGCTTGGATTGTCGAGCGATCCATCTCTACCCCCTCCACCCATTTTATGCATCACGGCAAATCCAATTCAGACGGCATCAGTAATAATAACGGTAATTTAAGTAATATGTTTTTTTCTGGGATATCCTTTTTGGATCCGCTAAAATCACAAGGGAATACCCAACGGTTTATGAAATTGAGAATGATCCCTATGACTCATGGGTTGCACATATTTACTACCCATTAGTCAAATCAAAAAATATTAAAAGTATTTTAAATATATAAATTTTCCGGAGTTTCAATTAACTATTGAATTAGAATGGATAGCTATTATTATATATGACATGTGTGGCAATTTCTTCTTTTAATAAATAGATATCTTCTGACAAGTTCAAAAGTATAATCAATTGCTCATATTCAGCATAAATTTCTTCTGGAATCTCACCACCATGAATATAAAGTAAGCATTGTTTTGCCGATTGTACCATTTTGCCCATTTTTTCTGAAACAAATACAGTTCCAATTTTAAATGCTGATTCATTAATTGGTGTTTGGCGAATCCTCACCAGTACGCTTTCAGCAGTAAAAATATCAGTCATCATATCGGCTAAGGCTTCTTGCAATTGCTGTTCACCCATCACTGCTTTACCGAATTTTTCTATGGCTTGACTAATGATCAACCCAACCAAACTTTTACTTGTTTCTTATTGTCATACAAGAGCTTACAGCCTTTTGTCTTACGCCTTCTAGTCATGACCTTTTTTCAATTCTTTGGTATCATTGCAAACTGCTACATCTTTTTCCACGGAAACTTCATTTCTAGCTATTTAATCAAGGACCAAAAAAACCAAACGTTTTTAGTTAACCAGCAAAATCAATATACCTTTATTTATTCCATTTAGGCTTTCGTTTCTCCATAAATGATGCAATCCCCTCTCGACCTTCTTCCCCCAACACACTTTCTGCAAAATTATCTGCCATCATTGTAATTCTTTTTTCTTTAGAAAGGCCTGGGATAGATTGAATGAGTTCTTTTGTAATACCGATGGCCCTGGGAGCACAACGCAATACTTGTGTTTTAATTTTTTGTTCTAAATTGGTCAATTCAGCTTCATCTGATCCGATAAAATCAGCTAGGCCAACCTGAGCAGCTTTTTCCCCATTAAATCGAGCGCCAGTCAACATTACCCTGCGGCCCAGTGCAGAACCTAAACGATGAATAACAAATGGTGATATTTGTGCAGGCGTTAGACCTAACATTGTTTCACTCAATGCAAATTGGGTATCTTTATGAACAATGGTTACATCGCCTGTACAAGCCAAACCAAATCCACCGGCAATCGCTGCGCCTTCAATCACCATAATTGTCACTTGGGGCATGGTATTCACCAACTCAAAAAAATGTCCAATCACTTTACTGAAATTCGCAATCTCCTCTTTTTGAGCATCCGTATCTATCAGGGATTTTAACCCTTTTAAATCCGCTCCGGCACAGAATACACCACCTTTGCCACGAAATGTTATACCCCTTACAGTTCGATTATCACGGACGGATTTAAGCGTATCTCTTAATTCATTAACCAATTCAACCGATAATGCATTTCTGTTATCTGTACGATTGAACCATATAGTTAACCAACCATCTTGAAAATTTAAAATTAAATTTTTAGTTTCAGGTAATCTAGACATCATATTCAATTCCTTCCAAATTAAACCATTTAAATCACTATCGAAGTCACTTTAATATTTCGAATATGCAAATCAGTATTCCCGGGTACTAGGTCTATGGAGATATCGTTCCCCAAAGCATTTAGATTTCCACCACCAGCGCCCGTAATAACGGCTACCCTATTTTCAAAAGATATTGGTGTCATAAAGTGTCTTTCTAAAAAAAGATGAGTGTTACCGTTTCAACTACACAGGCAGGCTTTTGTAAATCTTCAATTTCAATTGTAACTTTTTTTACCACCCGCAAGGCAGTGCGTCGCATTTTCTCAACACTGACAATATGGTAATTAGATCTAATCATATCACCGGGTCTTACGGGGCTCATATACCGAACCTTATTGGATCCATAATTCACAAATTGTTTAATGCCTTCAACGGGAATCTGTTCTGGGGACATATCATCTGTCAAAAGTGGAATCAGGGAAAGGGTGAGAAATCCATGAGCGATTGTACCGCCATAAGGCGATTCCTCGGCCGCGCGATTCGGATCAACATGAATCCACTGGTGGTCACCCGTTGCATCAGCAAACTTATCGATGCGATCTTGAGTCATCTCATGCCATTGGCCAATAACCGGCTCACCGATTTTAGAAGACCAATAATCATAACCTTGTTCTAATGACATAGTCTATTCCTATTTATATTTAAATAATTCACCATAGATATTATGACAATCTAATTTTAAAGGGATTCTGTTTTTAAAACTCTCAATTTATAGCATCAAATAAATAACTATATTTAATCACAAAAGATTTGTTGTTTGACTCAATGGGTATCCCATCATAATCCTGAGTTTGGTTGTAAACCACGTATAATCCCGTTGCAGCTGATTGCTGCCAAATAAATCGCCAATTCATGGACCATACGTCTGATTGGTTATTATACTGGAGCAATGATTGAATATACATTTTGGGAGAAAAGGCATAGGTTACCCTGGCACGCATAAGTGTTGTTGTAAAATTACCATTGGGCAATTTTACCTTATTGTAATTATAGCTGAACTCGGATGTTATTTTATCCTTATATCGAATTTTGATAGTTGGGGACGTATTGATTCTATCGCCACCAAAGAATCCGCCAATCCTGTTCATAGTGAAAAAACTGATTGGTTTTGTTTGATTGGTCATAATTAAAAACTGGATTTCTTTTACGTTGTAAGTGCCAGCAGAAATAGTATCATTAGAGGATATTTCAAAGGAATTCAAGACGCCCTCCTTAACAATATTCATTCCTGTGTGAAACTCAAATCCCGATCGAAACTCCCAATGATTATCAATATGCCATCTTCCAGATTCCTGAAAACCATCTAATTTCCAATATCCGTCATAATTGATATGGGGCCTAATTTCTAATAAACCAAATCTATTTTCGGGACGAAATCGCGTAAAAATACGTGCGGACCATTTTCGATAATTTTCTCTTTTTAAATATCCCATTTCGGGATTAAAGCTAGCGCCCACTTCCGTATAAGACATATTTGTAGAAATTTGTTTTGTATCCCGTGCAATTTCCATCCTGTAGGCATAAGCATTATCCTTTTCCATTTCAGGTGTTTCCGTTAACCCTGCAAAAACAACAATTTTGCTCAACTCACCAATGCCTATTTGTGCGTCAAAGGCATAAGCATTATTTACGTAACCATCAGAGCCCGTATGGTCCAAAGTGGTCGCCATAGCCCCAAAGTGGGTGCGATTAGGCAATTCCTTTTTTAATCGAAAAACAGAATATTGATTAGCCTCTGTAACGTCTTTTACCGCATCAGTCCGCATGCCCAACATGCCAATTTTCATTCCTGCAACAGTACCTGTAAGTCTTCCACCACCAAGGATTGGTACTGGTATTCCTCCCGGGCCCACCCCAATTCTCCGACTGAAAAACATTTCAATATCTGGGCCAAAGAACCCACCACCAGATCCAACGGAAAAGAGTCCCGCATTCTCAAGGAAGAAAGCCCTTTTTTCCGGAAAAAATAAACTGAATCGATCCAAATTTATTTGTTGTTCATCAGCTTCGACCTGTGCAAAATCTGTATTGTATGTAAGATCCAATGTCATGGTAGAACTAATGCTCATTTTTGCATCTAAACCAAAGTTGCTATCACTAGCGGATGAAGATTTTTCGCCTTTATACTCATTCTTTTGACCCAATAAATATGGCATAATCTTTATATTACGAGAATTAGGAACATTTATATTTGTTAGAGTTCCTGCTGATACAAGACGATTCATGGTGAATTGCCGCGAAATTGGAGCCCAATGGGCTTCTTCTTTTTTCCGGGCGATTACACGTTCAAAATTAATCCCCCAGGATTGGTCTTTATCCTTTTTATATCGCAGTGTTTTAAAGGGGATAGCGAATTCGGCACTCCAACCATAATCCCCTCTTTGAGATTTAACTTTCCATACCGCATCCCAATTCACATTGAAGCCACCACCAGTGCCCATACTGAATCGCCGCATCATACTGCCACCTTCACCGCCGCCTGTAATCTGGGCGTCATATTCAATCCCTGCAGGATTCGTGCCAAATAGATACCCTGTCTGGAAATCTTTAAAAGTATCAATGATAAATGAAAAACTGTCTGAATTATTAAGCGGTGAGTCCCTTCGCGTATCTGAAATAACAATTTTACCTGGATCGGAATCATAGCAAACAACCGATACATAAAATATGTTATCCGAGTACATGACTTTTACCACAGTATTTTCTGAAACAGCCTGCCCTTCATCGGGCGTTTTTTGAATAAAGGCAGTTACCGCAGGTATTTCAATCCAAGCGGGATCATTCAACACATCCCCATCCATGACAGGATTAGAAGATGCTTTAACGGCGGAAGTGATATTTTGACCGGTTAAAAATGAACAAAATAATAGAAGGGTAAAGAGATTTTTTTTCATGGATTTAATTTATTTTAGTTATAAAAGGGAGTCGACGGCTTTGGCCATTACTATACATTGATCCGTCACACCACCTTGATCATGAGAAGTAAAAGTAACACCAACCTTACACCATCCTACGGTAAGATCGGGATGATGATTTGTTTCTTCAGCTTTTTTCGCCAGTTGATTTATAAATTGTATCCCATCAATATAGGAATCAAACGTGATCATTTTATGGATGACACTATCAGAATATGTCCAGCCATCCAAACTATTTAATTCAGTCTGGATTTCTGTTTGGGAAAGCAAAGCCATTGAACCTCCTACATTTTAGCATATACTTCATCCAATTTACAAAAATCAGTTTGTATGAATCAGGATTAAACCCATCAATTTATAAGCGGTGATACATTAACATTTCGTATGTGCAAATCTGCATTTCCAGTAACTGGATCGAAAGAAAGATCGTCCCCCAGAGCATTCAAATTTTTGCCACCATTTTTGACAGCAGTATTTTGTTGAGTACCATTTTTTTCATGACCCCAGCCGTGGGGAATACTAATAACACCGGGCATCATTTCGTCGGTCAATTTTGCATCTAGTTCAAAAGAGAAATTGGTTGATTCAACTTTTACTTTTTGTCCGTCTTTGATTGATTTTGATTCAGCATCTTTTGGGTTTATCAAAACTAAAAAGCGATTTTTCCCGGTCATAAGTGAGGTGCAATTGTGCATCCAGGAATTGTTACTGCGGAGTTGCCGCCGGCCAATCAATGTTAATGCACCATTATTGTTTTGTTCACTCAAGTTAGATTTTACTCTTTCGAGATCATCTGTAAAAACTGGAGGTGCTAAATCTATTTTTTTATCTTTAGTGAAAAGTCGTGATGGGAAACTGGGTTTAAGTGCACCCAAATCCATTCCGTGTATATTCTTTTTTACCTTTTTCAATGTCAATCCATTCCATTTGAAAATAGATTTTAAACTGCCGTATTTCCCAAGCCTAATACCCAGGTCCAAGATCCAATCTGGTCCAAATATTTTGGACATAATTTGAGTTAACTTCGAATACTTTTTCCCTTTTTTTATAGCAATCCGTTTTGTCAATTCTAAAAATATTTCCCAATCAAATCTTGTCCCTTCCTCTTTTGGAAAAACTGGTTCAGAATATTTCACAGTGTCACGAACGGCAAAAACATTAAATATTATATCAAAATGGGGTCCATTCAGGTTGAAGGCTGGGGGCAAAATAATATCCGCATGGCGGGTTGTTTCATTAATAAAAAAATCGATAGAAACCATGAATTCCAGTCCTGAAAATGCTCGGTCTAATTTTTCTCCACCGGGCACCGACAGAACGGGATTGCCCGCAGAAATAACCATTGCGCGAATTTGCCCCTCCCCTTTTTCAAGCATTTCGTCCGGCATGGTAACAGCAGGAAATTCGCCAGCAAATTCGGGTAAGTTTCTCACCCGACTTTGACCTTTATTATAATGCCCTCTTGATTTTGGCATTAACGTATCAAATGCGGGCTTAGTAAACATGGCGCCGCCGGGAGAATCAAAATTCCCCGTAATGATATTTAATATATTTATTAACCAATGGACAGTACCGCCAAACTTTTGTGTACATGCGCCCATCCGGCCATAGCAAACGGCGGATTCTGATTCAGAGAACTCCTTCGCAGTTTGTTGAATAGCTGTGCTTGAAATTCCCGTAATATTTGAAATCTCTTCTAAACTTATTTCTGGTACGGAATTTAAAAATTCATCCAGATTTTTGGTGACCGTTTCCAAATGGCCCAATTTTAGCCAACCATTATTGATAATTTCGTTTATGATGCCGATTAAATAATAGACATCTGTTCCTGGATTAATAAAATAATGTTCATCGGCCAACTTGGCTGTTTCGGTTCTTCGCGGGTCAACCACAATGAATTTCCCACCTCGAGCTTGGATAGCTTTAAGTCGATTCCGCACATCCGGCGCTGTCATGAGGCTCCCGTTTGACACAAGAGGATTACCCCCAAGAATGAGCATATATTGCGTTCGGTCAATATCCGGAATCGGCACCAACAATTGATGGCCTAACATTTGGTAAGCTGCAAATTGATGGGGAATTTGATCCACTGTGGAAGCAGAAAATTTATTTCGCGTACGTAAAAAAGAAAAGAATGTTGGCGCATAAAGGAGGGTTCCATAATTGTGAACCGATGGATTCCCTTGGTAAACACCAACGGCATTATTGCCATATTTATCCTGGATACCAGCCAATTTTTCGGCCACCATATCGAATGCCTCCGCCCAGGAAACTTGCTCCCATCCTGAAGTTGTTTTTTTCATTGGAAATTTCAATCGATCCGGGTCCTCATGGAGGTCCTTATAAGCCAGCGCTTTTGGACAGATGTGCCCTCGGCTTAAAGGATCTTTTTCATCCCCGGTAATTGTTTTTATTTGGCCAATATCGGTTGTGATAACCAACCCGCACATGGCTTCACACAAGTTGCAGGTTCTATAATGTGTCTGAATATCCTTCATTATTTATGGGGAATTTTACTCATTGCGCGTTCAGTAATGGCAGTAATAGTTAAAGATGGATTTACACCGGGATTGGCAGAAATCATGGAGCCGTCGCAAACAAACATATTCTCATATCCGAAGATGCGGTTATTCTTATCGATAACACCCTCATTAATATTTTCACCCATACAAGCACCTCCAAGGATATGGGCTGTTGTAGGGATTCCGAATAGTGCTTCATTATTGGGCATCATAGCTTTGCCATTCACCTTTTTAGCATATTTTTCAATCAACTCATCTGCTTCATTAATGAAGGGCGTGGGCTTTTTTCCATCTTCAATTCCACTACGCATCCATGAACCAAAACGGCCTTTTTTTAATTGAAGTGTACTATCCAATGTCTGCATAAATAGCATCACCTGTGTTCGCTGAGCCCAATCATCGACAATCAAAACTTTTAAATTTTGAATAGGGTGCCGAATGAAATCCCAAATTATTTTCGTCAACCGGATTATTAAATTATTACCACTAACCCGGGGCAGCATAATCAGCCTCCAAATCCCCGAGCCTTTAGAATAGCGCACCGGTTCAACATGGGTATGATCCCCTGTATGGAGGATAGAACCGATTGCAATTCCTTTAGAATAATCGGTTGTTTTATCCAACGCCGTTACGGGCATTAGGGCCTCCGAATTGGTGCGCACCATGGAACCAACCTTTTGTGAAAGTTTTGGCAGGGATGACCTCATAAGTGACAAAAGCAATTTGACAGTCCCCAACACACCACCGGAAAAAACAACTCCTCCAGCTTTAACCGATCCCGATTTCTTAAACATCATTCCAGTGGAAGATTGCCATGAAACTGTATATCCCCGTTCTCCTTTTTCACCGAATGGTCTCACATCCGTCACCTTGGATTCAGCCTGGATTTTGGCACCATGTTGTTGGGCCAAATATAAATAATTCTTATCAAGTGTGTTTTTAGAGTCATAACGGCAGCCCACCATACAACCGCCACAATAGATACATCCTGTGCGGTCAGGGCCTTTCCCATCGAAGTAGGGATCTGGAACGGTTTCGCCCGGCTGGCCAAAATAAACAGATACATTGGTTGGATGAAATTGGTCTTCCTTCCCTAAATCCTTCGCTAATTCTTTTAGTGCTTGGTCGCCGGGTTCCATCCGGGGATTATGATTGGCACCTAACATTTTTAATGCCAATGTGTAATACTCTTTTAATTCGGTTTCCCAATCAGACAGTCTCCCCCAACTGCCGCTATTATAAAATGATTGTTTTGGGACCGGTAATGTATTGGCATAAACCAAAGAACCACCACCCACTCCCACACCGGCAAGGATACCCACGTGACGATAATAAGTCAGTTGAAAAAAACCGAATAAACGCAGGATGGGTGCCCACATCCATTTTCTTAAATTCCAGATAGTTTTGGGAAAGTCTGAGGCACGCCACCATTTCCCCTTTTCTATGACCAATACCTTATACCCCTTTTCTGAAAGTCGAAGGGCAGAAACAGAACCACCAAATCCGGAACCGATTATGATATAGTCATAATCAATACTCATGGTGTAACTAATTTAAATGTGCCTGTAGGATTGTCAAACAACCTAAAAAACTGTACTAAATCCATTATGCTCCCATCAACTTCTAAATCATCTGAAAATAGGGTTTCTTTGATACTCACCTGCTTCATAATCATTTGTAAAAATAATTCATGAGTAATCTTGAGTGTCGCATTCTCTCTTGAGGTTGGACTGTATTGGCGATGATGGAATACAGCATTTTCTATGGTGAGTGTATAGCTTTCATTGGTATCTGAAAAAATGACATTAACTATCAAATTTTTTCCTTCAGCTTTGGGACCATTTAATCTAACAGCCATTGAGTTGAAAAATTCAGAAACGGGTGTATGTTTAAATATTCCAGCCATATCAGCTATATCAATGCCATCCTCTATTGAACCATGACGTAACTCGTAAGCGCCAGAGAGATAATTATCCCTCCAAGGGCCAGCTTCAGCCTGATACCCAAGTTGATCATAACATTTTGCCAATAATTCACGGGCATTTTTATTACTAGGTTTGGCAAAAACCAAATGATTTAGCACTTCCACAGCCCATCTGTATTCTCCGTCATCATAGGATGCCTTTGCTTTAGTGATTAAGGACGACTCCCCTCCCATAAAATCTACATATCTTTTCGCAAGATCCACGGGCGGCAATGGATCTAAGTGGGCTGGGTTCCCATCATACCACCCAAAATAATATTGAAAAACAGCTTTTGCATTCTGTTTAATATTTCCATAATAACCCCGATTATAAAATTTAGATTCAAGAGATTTGGGGAGTTTAATGTTTTCAGCAATTTCATTTGGTGTGGCACCATTATTGGCCATTCGAATCGTCTGATCATGTATATATTTATACGTATCTCTTTGGTTTTTCATAAACTCAAATATTTGGGCATTTCCCCATTTGGGCCAATGGTGGCTCCCAAAATACACTTCCATATCTCCAAATAAATCCATGGCTTCATCTATATATTGACTCCATTTCAGTGCATCACGAACTTTTGCACCTCTCAAAGTATATATATTATGCATAGTATTAGATAAAACTTCTGCACCACAAAAAGCTTTTTTTTCTGGAAGATAAAATGTGAGTTCAGATGGTGCTTCCGAATCTAGTGCCAGTTGAAATACAAATTCTACTCCATCAATAATCATCTGCTGACCTGTCTTCGAAATAAAATCGGTTGGCTCAAGGATACTAAACGTACCAAATGCAGGGTTTTTCCCTAGACCTGACCCAATATGTCCACGATCAGAACGAGGTAACAATTCACCAAACATATATAATGATCGTCGCCACATACTGATCCCAGTCATAATATTTTCACTTGTGGCTTCTCTAATAAACCCCAAAGGGGCAATTATTGGGATATCTAATTTTTCACCCAAAGCTGAAACCCCACCAAAATGATCAATATGACTATGGGTAAAAATGATTGCAGAAATAGGCTCCTCTCCTAAATGTGTTCTAAATAACTCTATTGCCTTTTCTGCCGTCTCTGTAGATGTTAAGGGATCAACTACTATCCAACCGTTTTTTCCCTCAATAATAGTCATATTGGACAGATCATATCCCCTTAATTGAAATACCCCATCTGTCACCTCAAATAAACCATGAATATTATTAAGCTTTTCCTGCCTCCACAAACTTGGATTTACACTATGAGGCGCTTCTCCCTTTATAAATTCATATGCTGGCAAATCCCACACCACACTTTGTGCATTTTTATGATGAATCTGCATTTTAGAACTCTTTGCAATAAATCCCTTATTTGCATCTAAAAAGCCCTGTTTATCTTCAAATGAAAGTTCCTTTAAAATGTTATTATTTACTTGAATTGTTTGAAACGATGGACTTGTAAAGCCCATCGTGCTTGAATCTTTTCTTTCCTCTTTGGCGCAAGAAACGAATAAAATAAGTGCTATAAAAAAGCAGATGAGTCTTTTATTTTTCCCTAATGAGGTTAATATTATCATAATAACAATTCAATAATCACATTTTTGCACAGCGAATTAAGAGCGATTTGGTTATGGCCTCCCATTGGCTTAAACCATAATGTCTTAAGCATATAAATAGAATCTTTATCATTCATTTTATTTTTACTCCTTTTGGCCTTCTATCATCAATAGTTTTAATAATATTGCTTTTTTAATTTTCCCCATTTGTTGCCTTAATGATTTAATTGTATTAGAATTTGCTATGCCAATTAAACAAATTAATCATGAAACACAAATAAATAATAGAGAGATTTAAAACACTCTTAATACGAAAGTGAACTAAAATATGAAAGTACCGCAATCATTAAGGAAATGGCTAGTATTTCATTTTTACGTGGATTATGCTTTTGCAATTCCATTTTTCTTTTTTCCAGAATATCTATCGTCGTTATTGGGTTATGAACCGCTCGACCCGTTAGCGGCACGGATGTCAGCTGCCGCATTATTTGGCATTGGCTATAGTTCCCTTATTGCAGCCAAATTTGATTTAGAAAAAATGCGACTAAAATTAAGGTGGGCTGTAATCTGGGCTGGATCTGCAACCATTGGATTATTTTGGGGTTCCTTTTCAGTAAACCATATATGGGGATGGATTTTTTGCATTGTTTTTCTCCTCTTCTTCATTTTGTGGTCAACTTATGCTATTAAACTAAAAGCATTTAAGACGAATTGACCTATTTAGTTAAAAGACGAACTTTTCTACCTATTCTATCGGGCATTATTATTGGGATTGCAACCTTTTACCCTTTCACCTATACCAATTCGGTTTCAATGGGAGTAATCGGTGGAATCAAGCGGAACCAATGGATAACTCATTTTGATTTATCAATGGAAAATCAAAATCCTTGGTTACGAAATTATATTGCATTCATTGGATTATAAGGTAGTATTCGTCCTGAAGTCATTTATCTTGAAACAATGATAGATGACGAAAAAGAAAAACTCTCAGGTGACAATGATTATATACTAAGTGGTTTCCCACCAAATTCTCCTTATTGGAGTTTTGTAATTTACGATTTTGATAACCGTAGAATAGAACCCTTTGAAGAAACCGTCGCCAATTCCTATCAGACACCAATCAAAAAAAATGGATCATATGAAATAACATTAACTAAGCATCCAGATAATTACCCTGGGAAGCAAGTCATCAACCATGCGGGTGCTAATTTTTCTATAATTATGCGTATTTACGGTCCAATCCTCAAATATTATACAGATAAAGAATCTATACCTGTGGGCAGTATTAAGAAGGTTAAATACAATGGGTAAATAGTTATATAAGCTATTCGGTGCAGCTATTTAAACTCATGGGTTTTTAATCTGGGTTGGGCTCGAGATTGTAGTTCGTAAACTTGATAGAGATTTAGAGGCTGCTAAAACGTACGTCGAGGAGTGTGGGGAACGATGGAAAAACGGTGTATTCTATATCAACCCATCTTGTCTTTCAAATAAATTCTTTGCTCATAAACCAAATCCTGATTTTTTATATTACCTTATTCCTTACGATTTAAGCAATGGGGATTTATATATTTCTACGCCAGTACCATCAGATGATCGATATTGGTTAATTCATGCACACAACAGAAACACTGATATAGATAACGACAAATTCGAATTGTTAATCACGAGGGATAAAAGTAAAACTGCCGATATTCCTATTGCCCTTGCTACCTCTAAAAAAGGTGTTATTTTAAATCAACTGGTGATGAAATATTTTTCTGAATATTAATCTTTAGATTTGTTCCGAAGAACCACTTTCAGAGAATAACGTTAAATTAACTCCTTTTCAAATCTTTGAATGCAATTTTTAACCAAATCAACGAGAGAGAAACAGCCACAACGGTTGATATGATCATGGCATACCAAACCCATTCGATAGGTTTGTTCATAACCATGGTAAAAAACAAAGCCAGGGGCGCGGTCAATCCCAAAACGCGGATGGAAGTAATAACCAACATGGGTAATCCTTTACCCAACCCCTGTAGGATTCGGCCAATGGTCATACCAATAGCGATCAATGGATAGACTAAACAAATATAACGAAGGTATGTTACCGCAATAGAATTGATTGAAATTTCATTTGTAAAACCATTAACAACCTGGGGTGCAAAAATATATAAAAGTGTCGAGAGGATTGTAGTAATGATCACCGAACGGGTAATGCCGTACTTTGCAATATATTTAATTTTGTCAAATTCTTTGGCGCCATAAAACATTCCCACCAAAGTTGTCAATGCTGATGCAATTGCCATTATGGGTAAAAAGATCAACATATCCAGCCGGCCGCCAACTTGGTATGCCGCCACAGCGTCAGTTGAAAAATGCACCAAGATTCGGTTAAACACTAATTGACCAAATGCCATAATAATCATGGACATGGATGCGGGAAATCCAACCCGAATGATATCTCTAATAATAAACATGGAAGGTGAGAAATCTCTCATTCTGAAGCGGACATAAGCGTGTTCTTTTACAAAAAGCATATAGACAAAAATGCAGAATACAATCGCTTGGCTGATGGCAGAAGCCATGGCAGCGCCGCCCACACCAAATCCAAGGGTGAAAATAAATATGGGGTCTAAAATGATGTTTAAAATTGTCCCCAATCCCGCCACCATCATGGGAAGTTTCATATCTCCTTCTCCCGAAAGAATTGATCGGAAAAAAGTGGAAAATATCATGAAGGGAAGCCCAAACAGGCTGATTTTCAAATAGTCCCAGCTTAAAGGTAAAACCGCTTCTGTGGCTCCTAATCGCTGTAATAAGTCCGGACCGTAGATCAACCCCAATGTGGTTAAGATTATGCTGATAATTAATCCCAATGCAACCGCATGCTCGGCTGTATTATCGGCTGAAACTTTATCTCTTGCACCGATGAATCTTGCTATGGATGCTGTTACACCGCTTCCAACGCCAAAAGATAATCCGAGAACAAGGAAAAATAAGGGCATATTAAAGGCCACTGCGGCGATGGCATCACCACCTAAACGGCCGATGAATATCATATCCACGATTGTATATAAAGTATGAATTCCCATTCCCGCCATGATAGGAATTGCCAAGGTCCATAACCCTTTAGAAGGATTTTCTAAGAAGGATTCTAGACGTGAACCATTGTTTTCTGTGCCATTCATAGGCGCGGAATTTAGAGGAGTTTTATATGTTAAAAATTAATTTATATTTAATATTTCGGGACCGACAGAATCCAATTATCGGATATTAATAGATCATCGATGTGACCTGACAAGTTTTCAGCCTCATACCAAATATGCATATGAGAAAAACGGGAATGATGGGTGAAAATCGTTTGATGCTCCTCTGAATAAAATCCTAATATTTTCCCCTCAATATTTGAATCTTTCCTTTTCCAAGATTTTGCCAAATGATCATCATGGCTGCCATCCTTATCTTGAGGAGATATAATATGCCATTCCAATTGATTGAACTTCCCTTCTATAATAAAGGGAAATGGTTTTTCTGTATTAATACCAGCTTTTTCAGCTTCATGTTTAATTAAAGCATCTATCGAATTATAATTTGATCCAGAATCAACAGAAATACTCTTCCATGATTTCACTGTTGTACTTACCAAAAGTAATGCTTTAGTCTCATTTTTAGCCATGGTTTGATAGGTGGGAGATTCTCCGGCCTTTGCCCTGTTAATTAGGAGATGGCTATCTATAATTAATATTTCGCCATCTAGGTTTTCCATGGAACCAAGTCCATATATATGATCCTCACTCAAAACCTCGGTTAAAGCAATGACACCATCCCTTGCACCACCATGCATAATTTCTGATAAAGCACCATAAATTTGAATATCATTTTGTGTTTTATTAGAACAAGAAACCAATAATATTACTGTAATGAATAAAAATATCTTTTTCATGAATTTCCCTTTTAATTTCTGCAAACTACAGAATTAGTTCGCTCATCCAAACCCAGATCCAACAGGCGGACCACATCCTGAAGTAGAACGGGATGCAGTATATAAAGATCCAACTGAAACTGCCGGGGCCGATAATTGTTTTTTGGATTCAAACATACCGCATTCTGGGCATTTTATTTCTGAATTATGAATCTCACTGGAAAAGACCAACTCTTCAAAAAGATTACCACAGGATCCACATTTAAAATCGAACATTGGCATAAATTATTTTCTCTCTTTTTCAACATCCTCAACCTGAGGATATGGATTATGTCAGGTGGGGACCCCTGCTTTGGGCAAAACAATCCGGGTGATAAACAACCATAATCCAATAATTACGGCAAAATTAAATATTTCCCCAATCATATGGCATCTATTGCTGCGCGAAGGGAGTTATTTACTTGTGCGGATAATTCTTCTAAGTCATCACGCCCTGTGACCGATAACATTTTTTTTGCATCAATTGCAGAAACAGTTACAGTATCGTCATCATTACCCCAGATAACGACATTACATGGTAACAATAGTCCAATCTCCAGTTCTTCCGACAAAGCCTGAAAGGCAATGTTTGGATTGCAAGCACCTAAAATTTTATATGGTTTAAAATCTATATTTAGTTTTTTCTTAAATGTAGATTTTACATCAATTTCTGTGAGTATACCAAATCCCTGAGATTGCAATGTTGCTCTCACTTTTTCTTCTGCTGCATCCATCCCCATCTTAAGATTGCGTTCATATCCGTATTTCATGATTTTTCCTTTTTGTTTTTTACAGGCCAAAAAATGATCAGACCCATAATTGTTCCATATACCATACTATTAGCCGGATTAGATGTGATTGGACAAGTGCCTGTATTACATCCGATAAAGTAATAATAGGCGTATCCTAAGCTACTCCCAAGAACGACTCCTAATGATAACCGTAAAATAGTTTTCGAAAATATTCGGCTTATTTTATCGAATTCCATTTGATCATACCTCCAATCATATTTAAAGCATTATACCCATTATTATTCAAAAATTTTGTTGCCTGACCAGATCTATTCCCAGAACGACAAACCATGATAATTTCCTTTGATTTATATTTTTCCAATTCAAGAATTCTATTAGATAATTCATTCAAAGGAATAAGGATTGATCCTTCAATATGGCCTAAATTTCCAAAATATTCACCTTCAGTCCTTACATCTACCATGATTGGAGTTTTTGTAGTAATGCGCTCTTTTAAAGATTCAACTGATATAAAAGCATTGTCGCCTTTACCTAATAAAGGCGAAATTGATTTCCATTTATTAGCGGTGAGCAGCGTGATAAAAATAATACCAATTATTAATCCGTATTTCAAGCTTGAGTCCTCTTTATTCTCAGTGTTTTAAATAACCGTTCAGATACATCATCCGGGACCGTTTGCTCAGATTCATTAACGCGGTAAATTTTTACAATTTGCTTTACACTATCCACATAAATTTTGCAATCTGGACAATTTTTCATATGTTCAACTACATCTATGATTATTTCTTCATCAATATCTTTACCAAATTGATCGTATAATTCCTGCAAGAATTGTTCATTATGTTGATGGTCACTCATATTCGCGCCTTTCTACACATTTTAATTTTTTGGCTAACTGATCTCTTAAAAAAAGCCGCGCACGCATGAGTCTTACTTTTACGTTTGATTCAGTTATCTTTAATAATTTTGCTGTTTCTTTGGTGGATAATCCTTCCAAATCTCTTAAAACAAAAACAAATCGATAATCTTCTGAAAGAGTTTGAAGTGCTTTTTTCAGGCATTCATTAAATGATTCAGGATCCAATTCATTTTCAGGGTGATCTGGCCAATTCCTAATCTCATATCCTTTAAGCGACTCAAAGCCGGGATCGTGAATGGATATATCCCGATCGATATAATCCTTTACACGCAACTTACCCAAAGCCACATTCGTACCGATACGATACAACCATGTTCCAATTGAAGCATTCCCTTTAAATGAATGAATCTTATCCATAAAAACCAAGAAAGTTTCCTGAAGAACATCCTCTGCATCTTCCTGATTTTGCATAAGGCGCAATGCCAAATTGTAAACTTTTGATGAATGATTTTCCACTAATGCTGCTATGGCCCATTGTTCCCCCGCTTTCGCCTTTTTGACCAAATGGGCTTCATTATAAGTAAGATTAGTCAAACTTTTTTAAGTTGCTAATTCTGCTGCTAAATGATATTCAATTTTTTCCTTAATCATTTGCTTCGGAACTGCACCCACAACACGATCAACTTCTTTACCTTCTCTTAAGAAAAGGATTGCAGGAATACCGGTTACACCAAGTTCTTGAGATTTGATATTTTCATCTGCATTCAATTTACCAATCGTCGCCTTTCCTGCAAAATCATCAGCTAATTCATCGATAATGGGTCCTACAATTCTGCAGGGACCACACCATGGTGCCCATACATCAGCAATAACCAATCCATTGGTATTTCCCACTTCTATTTCCCAGTTTTGATCCGTAAAAGTTTTGACATTTTCTAACATTTCATACTCCGTGTTTTAAAGGTTAGATGTAAAAAATATCTATGCGTTACAGTATTTTTTTTTAAAACGGCCAAAGAATGGGAATAAAAACTATTGCCAGTACAAACATGATTACGGCCAATGGTAAACCCACTTTGATATAATCAGAAAATTTATATCCACCGGGACCGTAAACCATAAGGTTGGTTTGATATCCCACCGGTGTCACGAAAGAAGCGGAAGCGGCAAAACAGACTGCAAAAATAAATGGGCGGGAATCAACGCCCAATTGGGATGTTACAGCCAATACCACTGGTGTCATGATAATTGCCGTGGCTGCATTTGAGGATAATTCCGTCAATACCATGGTGATAAAATAGACCACCGCCAATAATACATAAGGCTGCCATTCAATGGCGCTGGAAAGAACAATTTTTGAAATGGACGATCCAATCCATTCGGCCGTTCCTGTGGATTGAATCACTATCCCTAAGGGAATGAGCGCCGCAATTAAAATAATAACCTGCATGTTGATGGATTGATAAACTTCGTGCGGTTTTAAAACCCGGAAGACCAATAATACAACCGTACCGATTAGGGCACCCTTCAGGATGGGCATAATGCCTAAAGTGGCCAAGAGGACTGCCATCCCAAGGGCCAAAATACTCATCCACCAAAAGCGTACTTTTCTCAAGTTTTCATGAACTTCCCCCAATAATATAAATTCACCTTTTTCCGCAAGTTCATCCAAATTTTTTCGCGTTCCGTAGATCAATAAAGTATCATAATTGTTTAAAATTACGTGGGCTATTTTCTTTCGAATAATGGCACCTTCTCTGCGAATGGCTAATATAAAAGCACCAAATCGCTGACGGAAATTAGAGGTCATTAATGATTGTCCGATTAAATCGGATTTATCCGTAATCATACATTCCATTAATATATTATCTTTTTGTTCCAGCTCTTTTTGGGTCAATTTTTCATCAGTAAGTAAGGTGACTTTTTCAACCTCTTTCATCCTTAAAAAACTATCTACCGTACCTTTTACAAACAGAACATCGCCTTCTTTTAAAATACGAGCGCCCACATTTTGTGAAAGGAGATATCCATCCCTTTGTATATCCAAAACCATCACATCGTAATTCTGGTTCACTTGCCGATCTTTACATGATGAGCCCACCAAAGGAGAGTCAGCAACAATCTTCATTTCTGTTAAATATCCTGCTAAATGATAGCTTTGTGTCAAGCTGGAAGTGACGGTACGAGATGGAAGCAATTTTGGTGCAATCCATATAATATATACCAATCCCACCGCCATGATGATTAACCCATATTTAGCGAATTCAAACATCCCCAAGGATTCACCGCCACTGTTGGCCATATAAATTGAGTTTACTAATAAATTTGTAGATGTACCCACCAATGTTAGGGTACCACCGAGAATGGCGGCATAACTTAAAGGAATCAACAATTTGGATGGACTCATACGATATTGATGGGCCAACCGAATTGTGACGGGCATAAAGATGGCAACAATAGCCGTATTGTTCACAAGAGCACTAGCGAATCCAATGGTGAGTAAATATACACCTAAACCCAAAGTCCGGGATTTGGACACAAGTTGGTTGATGCGCACAATTAAATATTCAAGAATACGGGTTTTTTGTAGCGCGTGGCTTAATGTGAACAAGAGTGCAATGGTAATTACCGCAGGGTTGGCTAAGCCCGAGATGGCTTCTTCTGGTGTTAAAAATCCGCCTAAAAAAAGAATGCTTAATATCACCAGGGCAGACACATCCAGGGTGAATGTTTCGGACACAAACAGGATGAATGCGAGCACAATGATAAATAGGACAAAGGCGATTTCGAAGGTCATGGCAATATTATTAAGTTGGAATAAAGTCCAAAATTACATTTGGACTTCATCAATCTGTTCAGGATCGAGATAGCTCTCAGCATATTTCAGGTATATTTTTTCTTTGACGAATATATCAAAAAGATCTACATCAATATGAGCATCATTTTTCATAAAGCCCAGAATACGCATTGCTTGGCTCAAGGTTTTTCCTTTTTTGTAGGGTCGATCCCGAGCAGTTAATGCTTCAAAAATATCCGCAATAGCCATGATCCGCGCTTGAACGGACATTTGACTTTTGGTCAATCCCATGGGATAGCCCGTACCATCCAGTTTTTCGTGGTGGCCACCGGCAAATTCTGGCACATTTCGTAAATGTTTCGGGTATGGCAATTCATTTAACATATTAATCGTAACAACGATATGATCGTTAATGACCTTCCGTTCTTCCGGTGTTAATGTCCCCCGTGGAATAGTGAGGTTATAGACTTCGTCTGCTGAAAGGAAATTTTCCATTTTGCCATTGGGCTTCCAGCGGTAATTCTCAATTTGGCGAACACGATCCTTTTTATCGCCGGACATAAATTCACCGCCCACATTGGTTTCTTTCACGAATTCAAGATCACTTTTTAAAGTTCCCATTTTTTTGCGATGAGATTTTTTGAGATCTTTAATTTTATCTACTTTTTCATTGGCAGAGAGGGATTCATCCCGTTCAATCTTGAGTTCTTTTTTCAGGCGCTTAATTTCTTCATCACGCTGTAAAACACCAAATCTTGTTTCAACTTCATTCACGCGGTCATAGATGGTTTCTAACTTAGTGCTTTTATCCACCACAAATTCCGGAGTGGCTACCTTCCCACAATCGTGGAGCCAAGCGGCGATTTTCAATTCGTACATTTCTTTTTCGGTAAAGGCCACATCTGCAAAAGGACCATTTTTAGTTTCCTGCACTGCATCAGCTAGCAACATGGTGATTTCTGGAACGCGGGCACAATGGCCACCAGTATAAGGGGATTTGGCATCAATGGCTGAGGCGATTAGTTTAATGAAGGATTCAAATAAATTTTCTAAATCTTTTATCAGGTTTTTGTTGGTAATGGCTACAGCAGCTTGGCTGGATAAGGCTTCTACCATTTCCTGAACATCAGAGGCAAAAGAAATGATCTTTTTGGATTTTGTATCTTGGGCATTCAAAAGTTGAAGGACACCAATAATCTCATCTTCGTGATTTTTTAAAGGAACGGTGAGGAATGATTGGGAATGGTAACCGGTTTTTTCATCAAACATTTTTGTTCCGGAAAAATCAAACCCTTTGGCCGTATAGGCGTCTTCAATATTCACTGTTTCACCCGTGAGTCCCACATAAGCCGCAATCATGGATTTATTGGACTCTCCATCATCTGTATAAAGTTTTATGGGGTAAAATGGAATATCCTTCCCCGATGTACCCCCCATGTGGAATTTGAGAGAATCAGTCATCATGATTTCAAATCTTAGTCGTTTATCGTCAGTCATCATGTAGAGCGTACCACCATCAGAATTGGCAATCCGCTTGGCTTCCAGCAAAATCATCTCCAAAAGTTTATTCATATCCTTCTCTTTGGAGAGCGCTAAACCAATATTGGACAAATTGCTGATTTGTTGTTCCAGGTCAGTAATATAGGATTTTACAGCCTTGGGCGCATCAGCCAAATATTTGGCTACTTCAGCATTAGACAATTCGGTCCCACTGTATTTAATTTTTGATGCACTCATGAATTCGTTCCTCTACTTGAACTTTGGTGAACTTACAAAATCTATCATTCAACCTCCAAGTATATGTGGCACGAATATAGGTGACATCCATCTGATGGTTACTATAAAAATCGTTGTCATCCCGTATGGTTGCGAAGATTCTTATACATTGTTGTAGGCTGGTTTCTTTCATTTTATTATCTACGAAGTTTTGTTCGATCTCCTGAAATATTTTATTTTACTGAAAGTTTATAAATTTTAAACCAATAGAAAAACGCTTCGGGGTTGGATTTTTTAAGTTTATTCAGCTTATTATTCATTGGTTTGCTAATGAGCCAATCTTTCAATTGCATTGGGTTATTGAATTTTTCAACGATTTGTGCATCGTACTTAATCAATGTAGAAAGATAAGCAGCTTTGGAAGCGTGGATAATGGCATTTTCCAGATGGTAGTTTTCTGAAAAAATAAAACTATTAATCCTTTGTATACCCAATTGCAATTGTTCAAAATTACCATTGCCGTCAGACCCTCTACTTACTATGCAAAGTGATGTCTGATAAATATCTTCCAAAACATCTTGTTCATTCAGTCCATTTGTATTCCTATAAGTTAATTCTATAGCTGCAAAATGATAAAATGTAGATTTTATAATAGCTACATCACTAACAGTATCAAGCAAATTACTAATATCATATAGTTGCTTTATGATTTCCATACTCATACTATCCTCTTTTTTGAAGTATGGAATTCCAGTTGTACTTGGAGCAAAAGCTGTAAGTTTATCTCCCAATAGGTCTTCTAAACAAGGCACATCAACCAATAATGGGGGTTCTTGCATCGGCACGAAAACAGACTGAATAGGTAGTTGTATTACCTTAGCATAAATTACTTCTTCAAACAATATATCGAGCAAAACATATTCTTCTGCCCTATTGGATTTATGGAGAGGTTTGTAGAAAAATTTATAGTGTTCTTTGAGAATTTTTAAATGAGTGCTTCGATGCTGTAATTCCTTTCTAATAAAGCCTTGTTCTTTTGCAACTTTATCAAGATTTCCTTCCAGATCATCTTGAGATTGTAAGATAATATCAATATCAATGGATAGTCTTTTTGTTGAGTTCAGATGAAGCATTAATGCCGTTCCGCCTTTAAACACAAAAGGAAGTTTTCTTTTTACAAGTCCCTCTAATAACAACAATGCGCGAATAACTTTCTCCACAAGAATTTTATCCGTATTATGATTTTCCTTAGAAACTTTATTTATCCATTCAATTGATATTTCTTGTTGATTTATCATTTTCTATAAATTGGCAGCAGACTAAATATGCTGCCGTATTATTGTTATTGAATTTATATATTTATTAAAACTTTCTTTTTTTCCCCTTCTATCGGCATAGCGAAGCATTCGGCTTTGGTTAATCGTATATTTTGTAATTGCTTCCCTGAAAATTGTACGCATTTCAACACCTTGTTGAGCAGAAAAAATGATATCATCACAGTAAATATCCACCAATATTTTTTCTAATGAAGCAGTATTAATTCCTTTTATATTTTGAACAGGAGCTTCAGTTACCATTGGCTTAACAATTAACGATTCTTTGTAATTAGGTAAATATTTATCCAGAAGGTCATTCGTCGGGTTTACGAATACCGAATATTTTGCTTCTTTAAGAAAATAGAATACGGATTGGGTTGCTTCCTTTTCTACTTCGATAAGTAAATAAAACCTGCCTGGTTGATGAAGCATAAATTCATTCAGAACCGAAGTGTCCCAAATGCAATTTTTCAAATAAGGAAATTCCTTTTTAAGTTTAGTGTTAATTGATTTTATCTTAGAAGTAATTTCGGGTATATAGTTTTTCCCTTCTCCAGTGACATATTTTCCTCTGCCGATTCTATTTAACACCCCCATTTTTACCAGAGAGTAAATTCTCCAATTGATAGTTGTTTGCTTTAAATCAGGTTCAAACTCTTTGTAAAAATTAGAAATATCACTAGTTCCAAAGCTTTTTTCAGATTGAAATCGAGTTTTTAATTTATCAATATGTAGTTTGTATGTGGTGATAATGATGCAATATTTAAGCAAATATACAAAAACTATATTTTGGCAGCAATACAATAATACTGCCGATAATTAGATTATGAAAATGGATGGGAAACTTTCCATTGAACCAACCAAATAGAATTTGCGAATTAAGGCATTTATAGTAGTTTTATAATGAACTATTTACCGTAATTATTCAAATGGATTCCCTCCCAAATATATATCAAATCAGTGTCCCAAATAAAAGGTCAACAATAGAAGTTGATTAACAAAATATCGTTAAAGTTAAAACCGGAATATAATGGGGAGTTAAGTGTTTTTCCCGAAGGTACGGGAGTGGATTATCATCAATCTTAAGATCAATTTATACCAATAACCTCGGCCAAACAGCAGCTAGAACTTTATGACATTTATTTTAGCTTATTTACCTGCTAATTTTGCGGCTGCCTCAATCCAGCGTGCCAATGCATCTTTATTGGTGTATTTATAAGCTTTAAATCCATTCTCTTTTATCTGTACGGGGATAGCTCCGGGGGAACCTTCTTCACCGTTCTGGTCTTCAAAATGATGAATTTGGATTGCAACAAGACCATTCCCTTTCGCAAGCGATTGGTTTATTTCATAATTAATATATTTTCTATTTGAAGTACCATGTGTTACACACACCACAGTTACAGATGTATTTTCAAGACCTTTGTCAATCATTGCTTTGATTGCCTTATCGCCCTTTTCCTTTGCTTTTTCCCATAGAGAAGCATCTTGGAACCCTGCAGCTGAAGTGCCAATGATGTTTTGGATCAAGATCAAAACAATCAGCAAAAGATCTACAACTCGAGTACCCTTTGTTCTTTCGCAGCATTTTTAAGCCAAGCGAAATCTTTTTTATATCACGATAAATAATATCCATTTTGTATCTCCTCAGTAAAATTGGCGATTTAGTTAAGATTCAGTATTGAATCATAACTCGAATCAACCATTCTGGTTACTTAGATAAGAATCACGGCTAATATTAAGGACATTAACTATATTCGTGTCAATAGGGTAAAGACCCTATTTTTTATTTATAATATTCTCATTATAAATAAGGAATAATACCTAGTGAAATTCTTTCCGAATCATTATGCAATCTTGAGATCACATACCGACACAGTTTTTAGATAAAATGGGTGATGGAGCCCTTAGATATCTCTAATTTTACAGATGGCTGAACCGACTAAAACGATCCAAAATGCCTTCAATAATCAATGCACCCTAGATGACCTCTTCGCCTCTGCCCATGCATTATTGGAAAACAACAATGAAAAAGCCATCCATGATTTTTTAGAAATCGGTCACCTTCCGACGGTCAATAGATTAATCTATAAAGAAAATATAGTGGATGAATGGTTTCACCTCCTACATCAACTCATTCTTCAATCCAATTTTAATGTTTATTCCCTGATCAAACAGCGCATTTTGCGATATGGTGATAAACCATTATTCCAGATTATTTCAGAAAATAATATTATTTCCCATTCCTATAATGACGTTTGGGAAATTATCCAATCTGTGGGGTCGTTTTTTCATTCAAATTTAAACGGAAATGATACAGTTGGAATTTTGACGCCAAATAATATAAACGGCGTTCTCATTGATTTAGCCTGTCTTGCGTATGGCATTCGTGTGGTTCCCATCCCCATAAACCTTTCTCCGGACCATTTGGATTACGTATTGAATCACGCAGAGATTACCCATTTGTTCACGGGCAGCGACCGAGCGCGGGAATTGCTGGCCGAGGCTAAACAAAGTTCATCTGAATTAAATGCAATTCAAATTGATGATGTAACAGAATGGAATGACTTTCTAACGAAATGTCACCAATCCAAAATTGTCAATCCAAAATCCATAAATCAACAATCCCTCGCAACGGTTATGTACACTTCCGGCACTACAGACAATCCAAAGGGCATTATTTTTAATCAAGAAAATATAATTTCGAAGCGCTTCGCCCGAGCCTTGGCCCTGCCAGAGATTGGTCCGGAAGATGGGTTCCTTTGTTACCTCCCACTCTACCACACTTTTGGCCGATGGTTTGAAATGATGGGAGCCATCTTCTGGGGATCCACTGATACATTCACTGAATCCACTTCTTTCAAAACACTCCTGCGGGATTTCAAAACAGCCCAGCCGTCGGTCTTTATTTCCATTCCCAAAAGGTGGATTCAAATCCAAGAGCAAGTTGCTGCAACCATTCCTATTGAAAAATCAGAGGATGAGGAAATTGCCAAAGTAACCCAATCCATCACTGGGGGGAAATTAAAATGGGGTTTATCCGCCGCGGGATATCTTGATCCGGATATATTCAAATTTTTCCACCAAAATGGGATTAACCTCCTCAGCGGTTACGGCATGACAGAAGCCACTGGCGGCATAACAATGACACCGCCAAATGATTACATGACAGATTCTGTGGGAAAAACACTCCCAGGGATTGAGTTGAAACTAGGGAATGATGATGAATTGCTTATGCGAGGACCTTACGTTTCTTCCGGATATTATAAAGATGCGATCGAGGGTTCCCATAAGAATGGCTGGTTTCATTCCGGTGATATTTTTAAAGAGAAAAAGGGTCATTATTTTATTGTGGACCGGAAAAAGGAAATCTATAAAAATAGCCGTGGACAAACTATTTCTCCCCAAAAAATCGAAAATTTATTCCAGGATTTTGAGGCGATTCGTTCCGTTTTTCTTGTAGGCGATGGGAAAGAATTCAATACCATCCTGCTCTATCCTGATCCGGAAAATGATGCCGTGGATCTCTCCACTATGACACCCTTAGAAATTCGCACATACTTTAGTTCTTTAGTCTTTTCAGTGAATTCCTTTCTACCTCCTTATGAACGGATTGTGAATTATGCCATTATTCCCAGGGATTTTGACCATGACCACGACGAACTGACACCGAAGAATACGTTTAAACGGAAAAATGTGTTAAAGCATTTTGCGGATATTATTCATCCCATGTATGAGAAGAATTACATCAGTTTAATTCAAGGGGATTATGAAATTCAAATTCCCAATTGGCTCTTGAGGGAAAAGCGTCTCACGCGGGGGGATATTCGCTGGGATGGAAAATCTATTCGTGAATACGAATTAGCAGACGGCTTGGTATTAAAATGGACTAAATCAGCATTAACTATTGGCGATTATGTTTACCATACAACTGACACAACAATCAGCTTTGAAAAACTCCTCCGGGATCCTACCCTCTGGTTGGGGAATAGTACCCTCATAGATTTTTTCGGTGAAGTAGGATTTAGGGTTATTTCTTTTGAACCATATCATTCACTTTCAGTCAATCACTTGAAATTGCCTTTCAATCAAAAAAATCAAGCAGTGGATAAGACCATATCATTCCCTGAAGGAAAACCATCTTTAGCCTCACTCCATTTAGCGACAGTAAATATGTTTCAAATGGATAATCAACATATTAAATCGGCCTTAGACCATTTTAGCGAAGGCCTGAATTCTGCCAATTACCAAACCATGATTCAAGATCAATTATTAAGACTCCAAACCCACCCTGATCAACAAATTTGGCGGCAAGCTTTTGAGATACTCATGCCCCATATTAGTGGAAAAATGTTCATCAACCTCTACCGTCAATCCTTTCATTGTGGCCAATCCGATGCAATGGCTTCGGTTGATTCGTCCGTGATTAAAAAGCAGCATTTAAAATCTATATTAGAATGTTTAACAGAATTGAGGGAATCTCATAAAATTGCTAAAAAAGATGAACCTTTGACCGTTGGGCTGATCAATTTGATCACAGACTTGGGTATTAAAAATCCCCAGTTTTTCATTCAAGTCCGTGGAGAGCTTACCCTTTGGGTTCTCGTTTCTCAGAAACAAAACCCAGCAGAATTGGCACGGGTAAATCGAACCATATTATTAGATGGGTTCAGAAAATGGATTAATAGTGGTCAATCAGAAGCTGATTTTGACTGGGGCCCAATTCTTCAATTTGACCAAAATATTGCCAAAAGACTCAAGGGAAAGATAGAAAAAATCTTCAGAGAAACAACCTTAATTCGAGAATCCACATTTATTTTTTCAAAAGGCAGGCAAATCCAATTTGAAGACATAGCTACTGAAGGAATCTGGATTTCATTATTGGGAAAAGGACAAGGTAAACATGTGGCTCGGGTATTGATCCAATTGAAAGATGGTAAAGCTTATAATTTTGTCATAAACATAAATGATAACCTTGAATTTGTTCGATTTAAGATGGAAACCAATTGGCTAATTTCCATGGGTTCCTCAATCCATAAGCAGAAACTAGTAGAAGATTTCGGCGCATTTTGGCCGGAACACCAAGTGTATACGGAGGAATATATCCCCGGTGAAACTGTGCTGCAGTATTTGGATCGGAAGCAGGACGAAATATCTTCCGGTACCTATCCTGACCGATGGCAAATGCGTTGGCTGCACTTCATCTGGAATGGGGTTGCTGCTTACCTCGAATTTTGGAAGCGTACTGGTTGTACACGAATGATTGCTGACGCTTCCCCTAAAAATGTAATTATTCCCGAATTCGATTATTATGTAGGTACACGCCTCGTTTCTATTACAGGACGGGAAAATATCACTGCCATAAAAGACGTTCTAATATCTCTTTATGAGAACTTTATAATAAAAACTGAAGAGCGTTTCCCCGGTTTGAAAAAAATGGCAGATTGGGAAATTCTATTTACAGTCACATTAGAGATATTTGGTACAGAAGATGGTTCAAAAATATTGCGATCAATTAAAATATCAGGTAATGATTATGGTCTGTCCCCTATCCGCGTAAAACAGTTCCTAGATGAAGTTGAATCCACCGGATTGTTGCGAAAACAGATTGTTTTTGCTTCTCTTCGGTACCAACGCTGGTTGGACCTGAATCCGGCCGCAACACACAAAGCGCGGGGTATTATTATCCAGGATCTTTACAAGGATTACAAACTTCAATCCTTGATCGAGCGCTACCCAGAAACGCGGATTAGATTTTTCCTCATGACTGCATTCAGAGATGCCAACCCCGAATTAATAAATCGATTGAACCAAATTATGATTCAGATGCGGGGCGGTTCAATCTCGGAGGAAAGCCTTGAAACAAATCTACACTTGATCCACGACGAAATTGAATTGACAGAAGCGGAAAAATATTTTCTCACCCGCCTTGTTTTTGAACATGTGGATGCGGTTGATTATGCTGAACTTATTACCCGAGATGTGGGCAAAAAAGGCCGGTTGGATTTGGTCGTTCTTATTGAAAATAAAGATAGCCAATCCTTTAAAATTCGTCCCCCATACCACCCAAAAGAAGTGGCCCGGTTTCACCGATTACTATTAGAAGCAAAACTGGAGGTGCAATTTGAATCTCGCCACGAATTTCTATTGGTAATGGATAAAAAAGGTCACCTCGCTGGTGGTGTTTTCTGGAAAAATACAGGACCGGGAATTGCCCATTTAGAAAAGATTGTTATTGCTCCCCATTATCGAAATAGTTATTTGAGTATCCGATTGGCAGAAGAATTATTTAATCGTTTAAGACTGAAAAAGTTTGAATTCCTTACCGTGGGATTTTTTCAATCGGGACTATTCTATAAGTTAGGTTTTGAGATTGATCAGAAGTTTAGTGGACTAGTCAAAAGGTTGTAATTATGAGGTGGATTGGCCATGTTAATCCAAGTATCAACAAAGTCGATTCAATCCAAATTTAGTTTAATATAACATTAAGTAAATTACCACTCCCGTCACAGAAACGTAGAACCAAAGGGGTAGTGTAATCTTGGCAATCTTGCGGTGTTTGCCAATATTGTCCGTCCATCCACGGTAAAGAGTGACCAAAGCCAACGGAATGATTATAGAAGCCAAGACAATATGGGTCAATAAAATGAATAAATATATTTCTGTGAATTCACCCATGTATATTTTTGGCCCAGCTTTAAACCAATGGTAAATCAAATAACTGACCAAAAATGCACCGGAAGTTCCAAATGCAGATAACATAACATTTTTATGCTGTTGGCGTTTTTTCTGGCGAATGAGAATATACCCAACAATCAAAAGGATAGTTGTAATGCCATTCAAAGAAGCATTCACTAAAGGAAGCCCAGAAACATCCAGCGTACCTTCTATCCCTTCAGGGCGTGGACCTAAAATTAAAAATGCAACTGCGCCAGAGATAACTATCGATACAATGTAAATAATCCGTAGCCAAAAATTATCCCGATTGACCATTAATATTCTTCCAATAAAATGTTAATATCTTTTTTCAACTTGGTCATTTCTTCCGTTATCATTCCGCTATAATATCCCCGAATCTGGCCTTTTTTATCTACAAGGGCAAACTTTTCGCTGTGAAAAATAATATCTTCGTAATCACCGATTTTAAATCCTTCTAAAATGATTTCCTTCACAGATTCCTCCGGGCCAGTGAGAAAATGCCATCGATCCGTATTGGCATCATAACGAGAAGCATATTCCGATAACACTTCCGGCGTGTCATATTCAGGATAGACCGAAATAGAAACAATACGAACATTATCATTATTTTTGAATTCTTTATGGACGATGTTCATGTTACCCGTCATCACAGGGCAAGCCATGGTGCAGGTAGTAAAAATAAAATCTGCTACCCATACTTTTCCGTCAAGTTTACTTCGATTAAACTCGTTGCCTTGACTATCAGTAAAACTGAATTCAGGAATCGATCCAATCATGGGAAGATCAATTGTTGGTTTTCCATCCTTCATAAAGTAGGTAACTGCCAAAATGACCGCCACAATTCCATAAATAATAAGTCGTGTTTTTTGAGTCATGTTCAAATTCCTAAATCAATTATGATAATAATGAGCAAAGCCGGCAAGTAAAACACCGATGCTTTTAATAAGAGTAAGGCACTTTCTCTGGATTTATTCCGTGCCATTGGAATGGCAGAAAGGAAAAATGCACAGGAAATAATCGTTACACCAATTAAATATATTGTTCCCAAGGACCCTTCTACCACTGGTAATAGTGAAACGGGTATCATAAGTAAAAGGTGCCAAAATATCTGACGAATGGTCCGTGAGCCGTCCGGTTCAATAACAGGCAACATTTTGAAATCGGCCTGGGCATAATCATCCTTACACATCCAGGCAATGGCATAAAAATGGGGATGCTGCCAGAGATACATAATGGCGAAGAGAATCCATGCCATGGTGCCAATCTCTCCAGTAGCAGCCGTCCAACCGCCAATGATTGGTAATGCGCCGGGAATGGATCCGACTGATGTGTTGAGCCAAGTAATCCTTTTTAAAGGCGTATAAACAATGATGTAAAGAAACGCTGTCATGATGGATAAAAATCCGGTTAACAGATTCACTTTCCAAACCAAAAGGGTGCTCCCTGAAATAACCATAAAAACACCGAAAATTATTACATGAAGTGGAGAGATCAATCCTGCGGGAAGAGGCCTGTTCTTGGTACGCGCCATTAATTTGTCTGGTTCGCGTTCTAAATAATGATTTAATGCGCCAGAGCCAGCGGCTGTTAGGGAAGTCCCCAATAATGTAAAGAATAAAGTTTCCCAAGAACCAATACCCATATTCCCCAGGTAATATCCTAACAACGTGGATACAAGAACAAGAGATAGAATATTCAGTTTACTCAATTCAAGGTATATGTTTATGAGAGATTTAGCTTTTTGTTTTTGAAATTTCATTTTGACTTCCAGTCCGTCCATTCTTTAGGATTTGTCCGCAGGATAAACAAAGCACATGTACCCAATAAGGTCGCTCCCGTAACTACATGAAAGCTGGCAATATATGGCGACCTCTCAGATAAAACGGTTATAACGCCCAAACTGAATTGAAGAATAACGATACCGATTATAGCCACCATAGCTAAATGAACATTTTTATTCTCATTTGCCAAGGATCCATATTTAAAGGAAAAACACCCAATTGCTACAGTTACAATTATGGCTCCTAATCTATGGAGGAAATGGATAATCACTTGTCCACGGGAGACAGAATCAATATCCAAATCAAAAAGTGTTGAATTAATATTATGAATCATAGTTTCAGAAAAAGTAGGAATCCACAAACCACCCATAGTTGGAAAATCGGGGATCGCCATCCCGGAAGCGGTGTGTCGCATGAGAGCGCCTAAAATGAGCTGAGCATAAACCAATCCACCCAGAATAATGGTTCCTTTTTTGAAATCAATTGGCCAATTAACCGTTTCTCGTTCGGTTCTTTCAACCGATAATCCATAAGCGAGAATAATGGTCATAATAAAAAATGTTTGAGCTAAAATGCCATGAATGATGGACACTGGTGGTGGTAGAAAAAATAAGACTGTAATTCCCCCAAATAATCCCTGGAGAATTACCATCCCCAAGGCAAAGAATCCCAGTTTTTTAAGCCACCTTGATTCATCAGAAAAACCCAACCAAATGGCTTGAATCATAGTAAAGAAACCAACAAGAGTAGCAATCATACGATGACCATGCTCATAAAATATACCACCCACCATTTGTGAAATTGGGAATGTAAACATTTGCTTTCCATAGGTCGTGGGCCAATCGGGAACCGATAACCCTACTTCATGACTTTTAACCAATGCACCTGCAAAAATCAAAAATAATGTAGAGAATACAGTAAGCTTGGATAAGCGTCTCAACCAGGTATGTGATCGTGAATTCATTCTAATTTTCTTCCCCCATAATAAGGCTCGGAATTTACATTTTACTGATAGTTAATTCTTGATATAATCCCCAAAAAAAACCCTCCGAAAAATGCGGAGGGTTTCATTAAATAATTAAAAGACTAACCTTGGATTACCAGTCTTCGTCATCGCCCCAATCGTCGTCGTCTCCTTCTTCAGCAAGGTATTCTTGCTGTTCTTCATGCCAAGCTGCATAGCCTTCATCATCATGAATTGTCAGGAATCCTTTCATGCGGTAGTGACCCAATCCACATAATTGAGCACATGCAATTTCAAAGCCTTTACCTTCCCGAGCAGAACCGACTGTTGTTTTGAGGAATTCTTCAGTGGTCATGGTTGCTTCAAACCAAACAGGAATTTCCATTCCGGGCACAGCGTCTTGTTTTACACGTAATTCAGGCATACCAAAACTGTGAATCACATCCTTGGATGATAGTGAAATATTAATGGGTGTATTTACCGGAATGTGCAATTGATTAATGGTGAACACATCATCTTTTGCAAATTCATCCTTACGATCCAATCCAATGGGATTCTCAGCTTCATCTACCAAATCGACCAATGTCTTACCAAAAACACCATCGGGACCAGGATAGTGAATATTCCATGTAAATTGCTGGGCAACTACACGAATTTGAACTGCATCGGGACCCTTAGGAACATCATTTACTCGGCTGGCCCATATAGGGAAAGCAAACCCGATAAGCAATACAACTTCAATCACCGCTACAGCTACTTCTAAGTAGGATGAGAAATGGCTTCTTACACCACCATGATCGGCTACGGGATTTTTAGATGCCCGAAAGCGAATCAATGTGTATATAAAAAATGCCCCCCAACCCACAAATAGGATGAGCATTAACCAATGCGTTAAGGAAATAACATTGTCAATTCCCGGTCCTTGTGTAGAAGCGGCGACTGATGGCAGTCCGAAATATCTAAGCAGTTCTAACACCGAAGATTACCTCTAAATTAATTCTTTTTTCTTTTGAGTGATATTGCATATTCTTTGGCACGGCGATTCAGTACGTAAATAGACGATCCGAATCCGCCTAGGACTGTCCCCGTAATGCCAAGCATTGCAATAATGGCTTTATTTATTCCCTGAGAGGCGGCTGCATTCGGGTTCCCAAAGCAGGTAGCACAGGCATAGCTCACTTCGGGTAGAAGTGCCAACCCTAAAACCAATGTAATAATGATCCCTTTTTTCATCAGGAAATCGTTTTGAATTTTTTTAACACTTGAATACCATAAATCACAAGTCCTGATCCCGCTAAAAAAGAAACGATCGCTAATAAAATGGACCGATCCCATTCCCATAAACCAAACCAAATTGTAATGGCAATGGAGAGAATGATGAAAATGATGTGAAAAGTCTTTATTGACATTTTATATCTTTGTCTGCGCTAGCATGTTGCCCAAGGGTAATAACATGAGGATTAAAAACATTGCTGCCGTAATTAAAAGCGTCCAATAAATGGTAATTTTTTCATCAATCAAATGCATAAAATAACTTGCCACTAAAGCACCCTTAACACTGGCAACCCCCAAGGCTAAAACCACTGATGCGCCCACACCTAAATCCAGGTAAGAAATAGCAACGGTCACGACGGTGAAAAAAGCCAATGCAACAAAGACAATTACATATGTTTTGACGTGATGCCTAATTTCTTCAGGCGTTAAATCAGCCATGATAATTCCTCATAATAAGTAAAGTACCGGAAATAAGAAAATCCATACTAAATCTACAAAATGCCAATACAATCCGACAATTTCAATCCGATTGGTAAAACGATCAGGATCACTTTCCCACATTTTAGCGCCTGGCATCCAGAAAAAGAAAATAACAATCATACCACCAATAATATGGAGGACATGAAGGCCGGTTAATGTAAAATAAATGCCAAGAAAATTATTAGTGGATGGGAATAATCCATGATGAAACTTGGCTGTATATTCAAAATATTTAACCACTAAAAATGATGCAGCCAAGAGTAGGGTTAAACCCGCATAGAGTTTGAATTTATCAAATTCTTTTAACTTGAGTGAGGCCCAACTCATCACCATGGTCACTGATGAAGTAATAAGAAACAAGGTATTGAGTGTGGCCAATGGCACATTCAGAATATCAGCACCCGTTGGCCAGGATTCGGCACCTGTCCGCAAAAAAACATAGGCAGAAAACAATCCGCCAAACAGCATGACTTCTGATGCCAAAAATAACCAAATGCCTAACTTTCCGTTGTAAAGACCGGTATCCGGTCTGTCTTTAACGGTATATGGGATATCCATAAATCTTAACCCTTCTCACTTTGAGGTGTAAAATCTTTATCAGCGCCGGGTACACTGTATTCGTAAGGACCGCGGTAAACAGTTGGTACCGTTTCAAAATTTCCATGGCCCAAAGGCGGAGATGTGGTGTCTGTCCAATCGATCGTTGTGGCACCCCAGGGATTCGTTTCACCGGTTTTCTTACCGCGTAAACTGATAATCATATTCACAATGAAAAAGATTTGAGCCAGGCCGAGAAGCCATGCGGAAATAGACATAACTTCATTCAAATAAAGGACATCGGCTGCATGGGCATAAATTTCACCGCCGTCCCAGAGACGTCGGGATACGCCTGCTAATCCCTGGACAAACATGGGCATGAAAACGCCATTCATAAAAATGAATGAAAAGAAAAAATGTAGTTTCCCCAACGTTTCATTGGTCCGTTTTCCCGTTATTTTCGGAAACCAATAATAAATTCCTGCAAACAAGGCAAAAATCGTTCCCGGTGCAACAACATAATGAAAATGGCCAATGACATAATAAGTGTCATGAAGATGAATATCAGATGCAGCTAATCCCAATGGCAACCCCGTCAACCCTCCAATTCCGAACATGGGAATAAAACCAAGAGCGAATAACATGGGTGTATTAAACCGAATTGAACCACCCCACAGGGACAAAAATAATGTGGTAAGGATGACCACGGACGGTATTGAAATAATCATGGTTGTGGTCTGAAAAAAGGCACCGATTGACGTTCCCATCCCCGTGATATACATGTGGTGCGCCCAAACAATAAAAGACATAAAACCGAGGAAAATCATAGCATAAACCATTGCTTTGTAACCCCAAATCGGTTTCCGTGTATTATTGGCAATCACTTCCGTAATGATACCAAATGCAGGTAAGATCAATACATATACTTCCGGATGGGCAAGAAACCAGAAGAGATGCTGCCATAATAATGGACTCCCACCACCAGTATAGTTCTGCACTACTCCGGATACGACCAACCCGCTGGGCATAAAGAAACTTGTCCCAGCAAGGCGATCCATCAATTGTAATACACCGGCTGCTTCTAATGGCGGAAATGCCAAAAGTAATAGGAAGGCAGTGATAAACTGTGCCCACACAAAAATGGGTAGTTTCATCCATGTCATGCCCTTTGCGCGGAGCTGAATCACTGTGACCAAAATATTCACTGAACCCAATAAAGATGATGTAATGAGGAATACCATTCCGATTAGCCATATCGTTTGTCCGGATGTGGCAGTAACAGACAATGGCGGATAGGATGTCCATCCGGAATTGGCTGCACCACCAGGTGCAAAAAATCCTACAATCATAACGATAGAACCAACGAAATACATCCAGTAGGATGCGGCATTCAGTTTGGGGAAAGCCATATCGATGGTTCCAATTTGGAGGGGGACAAAGTAGTTTCCAAATGCACCGAATGCCAATGGAACTACACCCAAAAAGATCATAATGGTGCCATGCATGGCACCAAGGGAATTGTACATTTCAGAGGGGAGGATTCCTCCTTCTCCCAATAAAAAGCCTAAATATGGAACGGGACTTTCGGGATAAGCCAATTGGTAACGCATAATCATCATCAGTGTAAATCCAAAAAAGAGCCACACCAAAGATGTAATGCCGTATTGGATGCCGATAATCTTATGGTCCGTGGAGAAGATGTATTTTCTCCAAAACGACTCTTCGTGATGCGTCTCTGGTTGTCCGCTCATAAAAATCCTTTTATTGATTTCTTAAATATTTTCGGAGACAAACTACCATTTCCACCCATTTAAGCATAATAGATAAATCATTACACATAATCTATTATTAATTGTTTTGTTTGTCTAATAGTTTTTGAGTGAAATAATACACTCAAAAAGTGGTGGCGAATATATATCTATATACCGCAAATGTTCAATAAAGGAATTAATTTTTAAATATCAAACTGGTCGTAGAATATTTAACAATATAAGTTTAATGATTATTTTCCCTAATTAACAAGAGCCATCTGGGACCTTTTTTTTCTTTTTTCTTCTTTTTATCTGCGGTTTTTTAGATTTACCTTCGGTGGCCGACGGAGTTGAATTTGAAGCACCACCAAAATACTGACTGGCGCCTTTTCTAAACTCATACTTAGCAATTTCATCGTCAGGAGATGTGGAATTTGGCTCACTGGGATTCAGGATTGTTTCAGTCCAATAATTTAATCCACCCATTAATACCGTATTATTTTCGTATCCAAGTTGTCGGGATATCATCCAAGCTTCGTGGGCTCGAGTCGTACCGTTAGAATAAAGAATATTCATTTTAACATCCTGATCCAAATAATCAACCCATTCATTATCCAATAATTGATTCAGTGGAATATTTATAGCGTCATCTAAATGAAAATTTTCAAATTCAGCAGCAGATCGTATATCGATAAGTTGAATAGATGGATCATTATTGATTAACCATTCTGCAAGTTCATCCGGATGAATTAGCTCAGTTCCATATTGTACCTCATCCAGCATTTCTGAAGCAGTAAGCCTAAATGGTTTTGTGGTATTTTCTGGTACAAAAGCAATGATAAGTCCAAATCCTAATAGAATGGCTGTTAGTTTAGTTCGAGGCGTCATGGTTAATACTCCTCTCGTGGAAATTTTTTCTCAGCTATCTCAGCTATCCAAAACATTAGTAAAGCAGCAATAATAACAAAAAAGGCAAGTACGCCTTGAGATATACCAAATATTGTAGATAATTTAACTTGTCCAAGATATTCGGCTAAATAGAGCGATTTGATCATCGGATATAATTCACCAAAGCCAAAGATTCCTACGGCAATCCCAACCACAAAGACCATGGCATCAATTTTACCAATGGCAGCTGCGCAGACACTAGTCCCAGGACAAAATCCGCCAATTATGAACCCGGCTCCCATAATAATACCGCCAATTATGGCTGACCATAAATATGTAGGGTTGACCCACACCATACTTAAATCAATCCAACCAAATAAACTAAAATAAAGCAATCCTAACATGCCAGTAACAGCCGCCGTAAAAAATACTTTTAAAACGACAGCATCATATCCATAAAAAACACCTGCCAGTTTCCGACTCGATGAAAATCCAGCTTGTTCTAATACGAATCCAAATCCGATCCCCACAGCAAAGGCTATAAAAAAGTTCCATCCTTCGCCGATCACTTCTTGTGGTATTAATGGTCCCATCATTTCCCCCTAAATCCAATTTTTTCGAAAAAAGAATGCTAATGCGAAAGCTGTGCCAAATATAGCCATCATGGTTACAAATCCCGCCAAAGATAAGACGGCCATGCCTGTAAGAGCAGACCCACTTGTGCATCCTCGACCCAATTGACTTCCGAATCCAAAAAGAATACCACCTATGCCAGCTAACATAAGGCGCTTATTCGATGTAATCTTAGGGCTATGCTCTACTTTCAGTTTCAACCTTCCAGCAAAAGCACCCGATAGGAACCCACCTACAATCACACCCAACATTTCATATACTAGCCATGAATTTAGTGGATTCTTTCCTTCTCCCGTATATTTACTGTAATATTCAGAATTTGATGCGTGATCAGAGGCAACCGTTTCTACGGCTGTAACTACAATACTTTTTACAGCACCACTTGCACCCAATCCACGTCCTGAAAAATAGAATGCAGACAGTAGAACCAATCCCAATAGGACACCTGCAAGATATGGATTCATATATTTCGTTTTCATAATTATCTCCTTTAATACAGCCAGCGACTTGCTTGGCCCGCTTCAACAACAATAAACCGCAGCATAATGCTTCCAAATAATATTAATAGTGCTGGAATATAGACAGGTACTGTCTTTTTCTTTAATTCTACAACTTCAAGAATTACTGGAACGATCAACCCAAGGCCAACGACAAATACCCAAAAACGAACAGTATACTCACCACCTAAAAAGAGGTTTGCTGCTTCGATATGTACTTGTGTTCCCGACAATAAGCCCATAAATAAGTGAGTAATTAAAAACAACTCCACCCCAATTAACATAAGATCAATTCGTGTAAATAAATGTCGTTCTTTTGATTTTGAAAAAAGAATGATGAAAGCCGTTCCTGATGAAAGTCCGGAAGTGAGAAAAAGGGGGCCCATTATGGCTGAATTCCAAAACGGTCTCGCGTTGAATGCCGACAATAGTATCCCCGTGTAAAGTCCCATTACAATTGCCAATACCATCATTACCCAGGCAATTATTTTTCGGAATAAAATAAATTTATCTATGGTGATTTGTACCCATTGATATTTCCAATCCCAATTAGGGAAAGCCTCTTCGGCCCAACTGGCTGACCAAATCACAGATAGTGGTGTTATCGCGAGTAACGTCCATGCCCCCCAACTCATAGGTGATTCCCATCGAATATTTGTATATAATTGCCAAAAATAAAGCTTATGGCTTAAATCAAGAAAAAGGGCAAATAACCCCACTCCTAATAAAATGGGTGCTATCATAGGTGCTATCATGACAGCAATTGGAAATTCTTTTGATTTCCCTTGTATGGCATAGAGGGCTGAAAAAAATAAAATTCCAGCCACTAAACCTCCAATAAAAAGATAAAGTGGAATTTCCCAATGCCAAACATGTAACACTGGATCAATTCCCGGATTCATTCTACCGCTTACAATTATTTCTTCTATCATAATATTATATCAAATAGTAAATGTTTGGTTCAGTCCCTGCTTCAGGAATGAGAGTTTTCCATTTTCGTTTTTTCAATAATTTTGAAATATCACTATTGGAATCATCTGTATCTCCAAAATACATACATTTAGTGGGGCAAACTTCTACACAGGCAGGGTCCTCACCTTTTTTAACTTTATGAATACAAAAGGTGCATTTATCCACATGCCCTTCCGGATGCACAAATCTTGCATCATATGGACATGAGGCTATACAAGCCTTACACCCGATACATTGATCTGCATCTACAAGTACAATACCGCCTTCCACAATATGACTGGCTTCGGTTGGGCAGCAACGTACACAAGGCGCATTGGTACAATGGTTACATCGTTCGCTCCGCATCTCCATAGATAAATCAGGGTAGGTACCTGATGTGGCTTCCACAACCCAATCACGACAATAACCATTTGGTACATTATTCTCAATTTGACAAGCAACAACACAATCACTACAACCCACACATTTCTTTGTGTCGATGGCCATTGCGTAACGCATTAGACGACACCTTGAATTGGTTTTTCAGTATGAAATGTAACAAAGTTTCCACGCATCCCTGTACCACCCATTTCAGGATCAATATGCACTTTTGTGATTAATTCTGCATCACTAGCACCTCGACCATGTGCTCGAGAAAGGTTTTTATTTGTATGGCCAAACCCATGAACCATATAAATTGAATCCCATCGAATTCGCTCTGTAACTCGAACCTTGATCGGGAATGAAGAAATAACACCATCCTGATTTTCTAACCAAATTTTCTGATCGTTTTTTAATCCCCACTCTTTGGCCACTTTTGGATTTATCCAAACTGAATTTTCATCCATGAGGTTAGTTAAGTTTGGATTGTTTGCAGTTCTGCTAAATGTATGCATGGGTGCCCGACCATAAATAAGTCGGTAAAAACCATCTGGCGGTTCCTCATGGGCTGTATATTTTGGTAAGGGATCATATCCTTCATCTTCCATGGCAGTTGAATACAATTCAATTTTTCCTGTATTGGTATTGAATTCATACTCTTCGAGATTATCCAAAGGATATAAATCATCAAATTCACGATCAAATTTCTTTAATCCAATTTTTTTCATTTCATTCAATGAGGAACCAATTTGTTTTAACTGCCAATCCAATTCTTCTTCTATAGTTTCATATGGAAAGTATTCATCCAATCCAAGGCGGCCGGCCAACTCTTTTGCCATCCACCATGCTGGTTTTGAATTGTATTTTGGTTTAGCAGCAGGAGCTCTCAATGCTACAGTGGGTTCACGATGAGCACTCACTCTTAAATTATCATAGCGTTCTAAATAAGTACATTCAGGAAGGACCACGTCTGCCCACCCGGTAATTTCCATTGGCATCGTATCAATGGCAACCATAAGGTCTAAATTTTGAATTGCTTCTATAGTCTTTTTCTGATCAGGTAGAGTAGAAATAAGATTGGTCCCATTAACGAGCCAACCCTTGAATGAACAATCTCTCTCAACAGTAGGAATGGTTGCGTCACAAATTCCCGATGCCAATGCGAGGCCTGCTAATTTATACTGTCCCGGGAACGCATCTCGCCAAGTTTTTGTTGGCTTTGGATATTTTGGCAGTTTTAGATTAGCAACCTTATATTTTTCAGGATTGTAAAAACCGCCACGTCGCCCCCAACTTCCTAACAATGCATTTAAAATAGATACGGCGCGTAAGCGTTGAGTATCATCACCATACCAAGTGACATGCCGTCCTGGATGTACAATAACAGATGGAGAAGCGTTAGCCATTTCTTTTGCAGTCTTACGAATGACATTGGGTTTAATTGTAGTTATGCCGTAGGCCCACTCTGGGGTAAAATCTTTTACATGTTCTTTTAGTTCTTCAAACCCAAATGTATATTTTTCCACATATTTTTTATCGTACCATTCTTCTTTAATAATCACATGTATCCATGCAAGAAGAAGAGCCATATCGGTTGCCGGTTTAATGGGTAGCCAGTAATCCGATTTACTTGCGGCAGTGGAAAACCGTGGGTCAACGGTAATAATGGTTGCCCCTTTATCTATCGCATCGGACATTTCCTGAATTTGTCCATTATGCATATTTTCACCAATGTGAGATCCAATCAATACCAAACAATCAGTATCGCGAATATCTACTCGTTCAGGTGAACCTATTCCTTCTCCAAAAGTGGCGAAAAATGCAACTTCTCTGGGGCCCCTGCATTGCGCATATGATGGTGCCGTTATATTGGGAGATCCAAACGCTTTTAGCATCCGTCCAAAATGCTTACCCCCTGATCCATGGGAAAAAAGGGCTATACATTCTGGGCCATATTCTTCCGCAATCTTTTTCATTTTATCCACAATATAATCAAAGGCCTCATCCCATGTGGCTTCACGGAATGTTTGATTGCCTCGTTCCCCTGTGCGAATAAGGGGCGTTTTTAAACGATCATCATCATAATACATTCCAACACCACCGGTACCCCTTGGGCAAAGCCGACCATTACAATGGGGATCATTAACATGTCCTGTCAATTTCCAGATATCGCCTTTATCATCTAAGTGAGCCCATGCTGCGCATTTCCAGAAACATACCTCACAGTATGTAGGAATCTTACCGACAGTCTGCTGAAAATTTTCCTCAGTCAGAATTGCGCCTGTCGTCCAGTCAAAGATAGGATTTGCAACAGCCAAACCACCCAAGCTTAGCCCACCAATTCTTATAAATTCTCTTCTATTCATTATATTTATATTTTTTCATTCAGTTGCCAAATACTAATTTATAATTAAAGACCTTTTTATCCTATTGTTTGAGAAAAAAATATTATTTTTCCATTAACTTCCGTTTTTCAATTACCCTATTAGCTAAGTCGTCAAGAGGTTCACTGGCAAGCATGTGGCGAATTTTCCCACGAATAGGTTTCCATTGATCATGAAGCGGACAGGGTGTTTCATCTGAACACAGATTTAGTCCGATAACACATTGTTCCTTTTCAGGGGGCAGACCATCGATGGCTTGAACAATTTCACTTAAATATATTTCATTTGCAGGACGTCCTAAATTAACGCCGCCATTTCGTCCTCGGGTTGCCTTCACCAAACGATGCTTAACCAATGTCTGCACTATTTTCGCCAAAAATTGATATGGTATGCCATAAGATTCGGCAATTTTACTGATCATAGTTGGTTTATCTGACTTTTTTTCCGTCAAATAAATCATGGCCTGAATAGCATACTCTGCTGATTTTGAATATAACATGAGGTGCGATGTTACCATCAATAATACTTTTTTTCAAATTTATTATTTGAATCTTTTTTACTTATATCGACTTTGTTAAAGTTTATGGCTAACATAAAATAGGCGTGACCAAATGCTCCTACATTCCAATAAAATTTATATTTTGTGTATTTCATGAACTCTGTCCTTTACCATGGCAACGGACAACAGAATTTGACCAATACCCAACGAAACCCATAATGGAAAATAAATAATGGTTTTGATTGTTTAACACGATTCATTCTTAACTACATTTTAATAGTTATCATTGGTATTTTGAATGCTCATCCTTACTTAATCAAATTATTAATTTGAAAAACAGTATTATCATTATTTAAACCTAGACCTTCCTGTTGATGAATAAGAACTCCATCTTTATTGAAAACACTTATAATATTAGAATGAGAAAAATCAATTGGGGATATTTGTTTATATTTTACAGATAATACATTAGAAAATTCTCGAACATCATCAATATTCCCCTGTAAAAAGACCCATTGTTTGTTATCCATTTGGTTCATAATGGCAAATTCTTTCAACTTTTTAGGCGTGTCTGTTTCTGGGTCAATACTTACGAATATATACTTAACCGAACTATTACCAACTTTATTAAATATGTTTCTCATATCTGCAACTAATCTCGGGCAAGCAGCCTTACAAGAAGTATAAATCATCACCATCACTAATACGTCTCCTTTTAAATCTTTTAACTCAATTGTTTCATTATTTTGAGTTTTCCATTTGGATGTCAGATTAAAAATAGATGCAGATGAAATCAAATTATCATCAATTATTTTTTTACTATTAGAATCAATTTGTTTTAATTCCATTTTACAAATAGGACAATTTATGGTTTTATTGTAAGTCTTTTCTCCTTCACATTGCATTGGACATTGATAGATACCACTATTTTTCTTAGAATTCGTCTTATCACATGAATTAATAAAGATTGCACTAAAAAATAACACTGTTAGGATGAAAATTTGTTTTTTCATTGATTGATATCTTTTGAACAACGAAAACCTAATGTTCGTATACTATAGTTTGCTTTTACACTTCCCCTGAAAGCAAAACGCATAAAAGCAGCATAGTCCATTAAATTAGTTGCATTAATCGATGCACTACCGCAGAATAAATTTCTTTCTACATCCACATCTTGCCGTGATTCTCCAGAGATAAGTACTGAATTAAAATCAGACGTCCATTCCCAAACTAACCCATGCATATCAAAGATTCCCCAATAATTTTTGTACGTACTTCCAATCTCATTTTTATACGTTTTGGGTAATTCATAACTTTCAATAATCATCAGATTGAAAAGACTATCTCGTTGCGCATTTGGATTAGTTTCGCTGGCCATTGCCACATATTCCCATTCATCCATCGTTGGCAACCTACTATCTTGACAATCACAATATTTTTTTGCAGCGTACCAAGACACTGAAGTGACAGCAGAATTAGGAGAAACTTCTAGACCTAATACGGTGTCAGATTCCCAATTATACAAATAATTTTCATCAGCAAAAAGATTTAATACCTGGGACCTTCTCCATTTTGGATTTTTTTTCACAAAATGTAAATATTGTTGATTTGTGATTGGATGAATATCTAATAAAAAATCATCAACAGATACACCCGTACTATTAGAACCATACAGTGGAACAAAATTTCCACCAATGATCTTTTTTTGTTTCAGATTCATCTGCCCCATTCCGATTAATGGGGCAAAAATTAATATTAATATTAATTTTTTATTTATGATCACGTATAACTTTAGCAACCATTTCAGGAGTTACTTCCGTTTTATTATTTTCCCAACTATTATAAATAAATGTTAAAATATTTGCAACTTCTTCATTACTCAATGACAAAGCAGTCATCACATTATTATAGTATTCACCATTTACAATAATAGAGCCTGTTTTACCATAAAGAACAATATCTATCGCGCGGTCTACATTCTCATTCAAATAGTCAGACTTTGCAAGTGGAGGAAACACCGTTAGAATTCCCTCTCCATCAGCTTGGTGACAAGCTAAACAAGTTTGTGTATATAATTGTTTTCCTAAAACGATTCTTTCATTAATTGTAGAGCCAATTGCCAATTCGGGTATTTTATCACCAGGCATTGATTGAATAACCGTACCATCAGGGTTGTATATCCCTTCGATTTGTTTTCCTGAGTACACCGCTAAATTATCATCACCTTGAACTTTAATCATACCAAGGGCACCTTTATTAAAGGCTCGAAAAATGGAATGATCAACAATAATAAAGGTACCAGGAACATCAACTTTAAATTCAACAATCGCGGCACCACCTGCAGGAATTAATGTAGTTTGAACATTCTCATTTATAGCCGAACCACCTTCAATATTTACTCTATCAAATATTTCACCAATAACATGAAAAGACGAAACCAAATTTGGTCCTCCATTTCCAACAAATAAACGTATCGTTTCTCCTACATTAGCTGTAAGTGCATCATCTCCAGTCAACGAACCCACTTTACCATTAAAAACTACATAATCAGCATTCTCATCAATGGCTTTTTTCATATCGAATGGTTGTAGACCTGGTTGGCCATTATTACCTTTTGTATAAAAATCACCCTGCATGATATAATATTCTTTATCTACCTTTGGGAGACCACCTTCTGGTTCGACTAAAATTAAACCATACATTCCGTTTGCAACATGCATTCCAACTGGTGCCGTTGCACAATGATAAACATAAAGACCTGGATTTAGTGTTTTAAAAGAAAAAGTTACTTTATGACCTGGAGCAATAAATGATGATGTCGCTCCACCACCTGGCCCTGTAACTGCATGTAAATCAATATTATGTGGTAATTTGTTATCTGGATGATTTTGCAATGTGAATTCAACTTCATCACCAACTCTTGTTCTTATAAAACTTCCTGGAACTGAACCACCAAACGTCCAATAAACGTATGTTACTCCTCCCGTCATTTCGCTTTCAGCTTCAAGAATTTCCATTTCAACAAGTAGTTTTTTAGCAGGCCTATCTCCAACGGGTGCAGGTACAAACGGCGGAGGTGTTAATTCAGCTATCATTTCTCCATTTACTTTAATTTTACTGGTATCAATTGTTCCTGAATTGATGTTTTTATCAGAGCAACCTGATAAGGTTAAAATATTTAAAAATATCGTAAATACCCCTATATATTTTATTAATCTTATAATATTCATATCTTTTCCTTATTAAAAATTCACGATTGTCATTAAGTAGGCGAAACTTCCATTCGTCTCATTTTCTTCTTGTAGTTTACCAGGCATAAATATAGAATATCCTGCTACAATTTTTACATTATCAGCAAATTTCTTGACCAAGGTAATATCTAATTCATTCCCAAAAGATTCATTACTTTGATTTGCATTAAATATGTGATACGCTACATTAACAGTATGGTCAGCTATATTGAATCCTGATAGTTTAAAATGAATATCTTGCAATCCTAATCCACCAGTATGAACGGGAAGATTTAGAAAATAATCCATATATCCATAGTATTTATGATTTGTAGCATATAAAGTGTTGAATGATTCATTTACATTTGTAGTTGTGGAGTCATCTCCAGATACAAAATCCATTCCGGCTGAAAGTGTCATATCGCCAATTTTATAACCAGCATTCAAACCATACATCATACCACCATAATTCACATCATCAGATTCTGCTCCATTCTGCATGGCAAATTCCAATTCGTAACTCACACTGGAAATAGCACCTTTTCCATATCCACCAAATGTCAATCTATCTCCATCCTGAATAGCAAAGGCTTGTGTCTTATGACCTTCTATTAAGCTAAAATGGGCGTAAACACCGCTGACATTAAAATCATCTTCGTCATCTACTGTACCAGCTTCCACTTGCTTGAAATTGAAAAAATCTACATTTGCAAAATCGTTGGTAAAGTTAAAAACAACGCCATCAAAACTTCGTCCAATATTATGCCAACCCACAGCACCAATCAGTCTCTGGGGTCCATATGCTGCTTCAAATCGTCCAACTTTAGCAGTCAATGGCATTCCAAATATATTCTTGAGTTTAAAGTATGCTTGATGAACATCCAAAGCATCTGCCGTTCCATCTTTTAATGTATTTGTTTCCGTTCCGAAAACTCGAGAATCCTGCAATTGTACGAAAGTGCTATAATCTTCATTATCAAACGAAATAGCAAAGCGTGTTCGAAGATAGTTTTGATTATTAAAAGATGTCGCATCTATAAAGTCCTTATCTACCATTTCAAATCGTTGGCGAACTTGCCCTGAGAATTTCAAGGGTGAAGATTCGGCATTTACGACTACGACCATTACAATTGAAATGAACATATGTTTTATCATACTTATATCCTTTTTATTGAACTATAATTCGAATTGATTTTGAGAATAACTTAGGTATGCAATTCCAAACTTTCTTTTAGATAAGGGTCTTGGGTTGGCACGATGTTCCATTTGGACAAGCTTCCCAAAACCGTCCAAGAAACGACGCCAACAATTCCGATGGCTATCCCAATTTCCATAAGTCCAAAGACGGGAACATTCTCACTTAATAAAGGCGGGAATATCATCATATACAAATCCGTCCAATGTCCAAGCAATACGATAACTGAAGCCAAAATCAATGATTTCTCTGATCGTTTGGATTTTCTAAAGAGAAGAATAGTAAATGGGATTAGCCAATTCAATAGAATATTCACAACAGTTAAAACGCCGAATGCGCCAAAATGTCGTTTAAGGTAATAGCCCGTTTCTTCCGGAAGATTCGCATACCAAATAAGCATGTGTTGTGAAAACCAGATATACACCCAAAATATGGTAAAGGCGAAAAGGTATCGCCCTAATTCATGAAGATGGTCATTTTTTAATTGAGGTAAATAGCCACCCCGACGCAAGAAAATTAGTAATATTATCATAAAGGCTAAACCTGCATCAAACATTCCTGCAAAATTATAGAATCCAAAAATGGTGGAAAACCAATGGGGTTCCACAGACATGATCCAGTCAAAACTGGCAATGACAAAAGCTATTCCACCTAAATACAAAAACGCAGCTGACCAACGAACGGATTTTTGAGTATGAGATGGATCTCCTGTTTCATCTTGTTTTCGTGAATGGCTTAAAATGGGACGCCCCAGTAAAAACCAAATACCAAAATAAATGGGAATTCGCATTATAAATCCAGGCAAGTTTAGCCATGGTTGTTTTCCCAATAAAATGGGATCATTTGCTACAACTTCCAAATGAGTCCATTCGTATAAATGGTGAGCACCTAAAACCACCAGAATCATGAATAAGAATCCAATAAATAGGACAGAGAACATGGCTTCTGGAATTCGACGAATGGCCACACCCCATCCTGCATTACTCACAAAATGGATGGCGACAAACATGATTCCGGAAAATCCAATGCCTGTAATATACCAAGCAGCCAGTAAAATATTGGGCCAAATGCGTTCTGAAAATACAATACCTAAAATCAGCGTCAATACGCCAATAGCCATGGCTCCACTGAGCCAATTAAAAAGAGCTTGATCTATTTTAAACTTTTTATTCATAATTTTATCGTTTATAAACATTCACATTATTTTAGTGTTTTAATAAAATGTGCCACTAACCATCGATCATTTCGTTTCATTTGTGATTTATAAGGTGGCATATTGCCAACACCATTTGAAATCAAATAATACAAATCTCCATCTTTCAGATTTCGAACTTTGGTCGTTTTCAAAGATGGTGGCGGTGGTACGCCCCGCTTGGTAACAGGCCCGTCTCCATCGCCAGATAATCCATGACATGCTTGACAAAAAGTGGCATACATTTTTCCACCGCGAGCCAAATCTGCATTTGCAGCATCATAAGGGCTTTTTAATACATCACCAGCATTTTCTCGTGTGAGTTCTCCATCTGGATATTCAGGCATAAACCCCAACGCAATTGTTCCTTCGGGTGGCAACTGTAATGTTTTTCCATCAGGTGTATTCGGGTTAGGCGCATAGGCATCATAAGCAATAGAATGAACCATTTCAGGAATAAATTCAGAATTGGGTTCTGTTTTATTTGATGAAATTCCCACACCCAATCCATAGACTATAATTATAGCGAGCCCAAAATATAATATCGATTTTAGATTCATTTTACTCCGCCACCATTTCGCCATGATACTGTTGAACAATTTCAGATACAAGGGAAGATGCTTTCCGCTCTTGGCCTTGTTTCATAACCACAAAAAACCTATCATTTGTAACACGCAAATGCGGTTGTAATCCTTGCTTCCCATATTTCACTTTTCGCCATGCAAAGAAACTAAATACAGTACCCAATCCCGCAAATAAAATCGTTACTTCAAATGCCACAGGCATAAAAGCAGGGAGAGAATTCCAGGGTCGTCCCCCAATATTAATAGGCCAATTCACAGCAGAAATCCAATATTGACCTAACACGCCAATGGCTAATCCAAGAGAGCCAAACAAGAAACAGATTTGATTTAAGCGTGATTTTTTCAAGCCCATTGCTTTATCCAATCCATGTACGGCAAAAGGTGTATAAGCATCCACAATTTCGAATCCCGCATCTCGCACAGCTTGCACCGCTTCGGTGAGATCAAACTCGTTTCTAAATTCAGCGATCAATTGTCTATCCATTTTCTTTTTCTCCGTTGCCACGATAATGTAAGACTGATTTTACTTCGCCCATGGAAATCATAGGCATGGTGCGAATGAATAATAAAAAGAGTGTAAAGAAAAGCCCGAAACTCCCAATCAAGGTACCAATTTCTATCCAAGTTGGTTTATACATACTCCAAGAAGATGGAAGGAAATCTCGATGAAGCGATGTTACAATAATGACGAATCGTTCGAACCACATGCCAATATTTACAAAGATCGACAGAATAAAAACGGCGGCTACATTTCGACGAATTGACCGGAACCAGAAAAATTGTGGCGTTATCAAATTACAACCCACCATAATCCAATAAGCCCAAGCAAAAGGTCCAAGTGCACGATTTAAAAATACAAATTGTTCATACCCATTTCCTGAATACCAAGCCATAAAAAATTCAGTTGCGTAGGATAGAGTCACAATTCCACCGGTAACAATAATTACTTTGGTCATATTCTCAATATGGTTTAAAGTAATGTATTCTTCCAAACGTAATGTTTTTCGAGCAATAATCATGAGGGTAAGCACCATGGCAAATCCACTAAAAACAGCACCTGCAACAAAATAGGGTGGAAATGTGGTGGTATGCCACCCAGGGATCGCAGAGGTAGCAAAATCAAAACTCACCACCGTATGGACGGAAACAACCAATGGAGCAGCTAAGCCAGCTAATAGTGCATATACAGTTTCGTAGCGATGCCAAACTCGATAGCTTCCATTCCATCCCAAACTCAGAGCACCAAAGAAGAATTTTTTAATTTTAGATTTTGCTCTATCTCGAACGGTTGCCAAATCTGGAATCATCCCAAAGTACCAAAATGTAGCTGAAATAATAAGATAAGTACCAATAGCAAACACATCCCAGGCTAAGGGAGATCTAAAATTTATCCACAATGGACCACGAAAGTTTGGATATGGAAACATCCAATATGCCAACCAAGGACGGCCCATGTGTATAATTGGGAAAATCCCTGCACACATGACGGCAAAAATGGTCATGGCTTCTGCAGATCGATTAATGGATGTTCGCCATTTTTGGCGGAATAAAAATAAAATAGCAGAAATTAAAGTCCCAGCATGACCAATCCCCACCCAGAAAACAAAATTGGTAATATCAAAAGCCCAGCCCACTGTTTTGTTAAGACCCCAAGTTCCAATTCCTGTAGCAATTTGATAGGAAACTGATGCCAATCCCAGCGCCAATGCACTCAATGACAATCCAAATCCCAGCCACCAAAGCCAAGTGGGTTTCCGCTCCATAATGTTGCAAACATCCTGGGTTACATCGGCATGGTTTTTATTCCCATGGATTTGGGGTGGACGAATATTAACATGATTAGCCATGGTGTCCCCCCTTCTCTTTGTCAGCATCTCGATTTCTCACTTGAGTTAAATATCCAACAGTTGGCACTGCATTTAATTCTTCTAACACTTTATAATGCCGTTCATCTTTTGTCATTTTGGAAATGCGACTTTCAGGATTATTCAAATCCCCAAATACAATTGCATCAGCTGGGCAGGATTGTTCACAGGCTAATTTGATATCTCCATCTTTTAGGGGAACACCTAATCGTTTTGCTTCGAATTTTGCTTCTTGAATTCGCTGCACACAGAGAGAGCATTTTTCCATGACACCGCGTGATCTCACCGTTACATCAGGATTTAAAACCATATTTTCCATCACATCTTCGTGCGCATAATCGAACCAATTAAATCGTCTAACTTTATACGGACAATTATTGGCACAGAAACGTGTTCCTACACAACGATTATACACTTGCTGATTTAATCCTTCTGAGCTATGAACCGTTGCCAAAACCGGACAAACTGGTTCACACGGTGCATTATCGCAATGTTGACACATCATGGCTTGGAAGGAGACATCCACATCTTCACCGTCACCCGAATAATACCTATCCATTCGAAGCCACGCCATATCCCGTTTTCGCAAAACTTCATCTTTTCCCACAACGGGAACATTGTTTTCCACTTGACAGCCCACAATACATGATGAACATCCCGTGCAAGATGTTAAATCAATTGCCATCCCCCAGTGATGTCCTTCGTAGGTGTGGTCATCTTCCCACAAAGTGGTGATGGGATGGCCATGATGGCTTCCTGCTGATGGATTTTTCTGAAATTCGGAGAATGTAGTTTCCTGAACAAAGGGTCGCACTGGCATACTGGCAGGCGATGTATTTTCTGGATTTGACAACGTATTATAGGTTTGAGTGAGCGCCAAATCCCAAGTTCTCTCTGTTTTTTGAATTTTTATCGGCATGCCGGAATAATGAAAAGTATTGTCAAATGAAATCATGGATGAAACGGATGTCCCTACCGTTTCTCCTTTTTTAACAGTGTCTTTTTTCTCGAGCCAATCGGGGCCAATTTCATGGAAACGTTCAGTACCCACTCTCCCATATCCTAAGGCAGCTACCACTGTATTATTTTTTTGTCCGGGCTGTAAAAATACGGGCAATTCAATTTTGTTTTTTCCAGAAACAATTTCAATAACATCCCCTTTTTTCAAATGATATTTTTCAGCCGTTTCTGGTGAAAAAGATGCCACATTATCCCAGGTTAATTTGGTAATAGGATCAGGTAATTCTTGAAGCCACGGATTCTCTGCGTGGCGACCATGTCCCAATTGAGAAGATTGAAATAGCACTAGTTCTAACTCATTCTTTGTTGCACCTTCAATTTGAATATTTTGATTTTTAAACGGAGTAAGTTTTTTTGAATTGGGGGAAATCGTTGTAAACCCATCATGAACTAATTCATTCCAGAATCGTGTAAATGTTTTACCACTTTTCACCCTGGATGTAAATATTTTTTTCCAATAGTTCCGAACCAAATCCCGTTCATCTTGCTTCATTCCCATCCATGTGGATAATGATTGCCGTAGAGAACGATTCTTGCCAAAAGGTCGGATTACAGGTTGTGTCATAGATAAAACGCCGGATGTTAATTCACTATCATTCCAAGATTCTAAATCATGAAGCCCCGGTGCAATAACATTACAATGGGCAGTCGTCTCATTATTCATATCTGAAAATGAAACTGATAAATCCACTTGCTTCATTAAGGTAGAAAAATCTATTCCATTGGCTAAGATGTAGGCCGGGTTGGTATCTGATATTAAAAGAGCGCCAACCATACCGCTCTCTATTTTAGTTACAAGTGACTGTATAGATGAATCCGAACCGGCATACATTTGGCTCGTTTTTTTTATATCCAAGGTCCGGCCTACATTTCCCAAACTTTGGTTAATTCTGTTCACAATTAATTGAATTTTTATATCATTGATTCCGGAAACGACTAAAGAGTTTCCCCGGTGAAGTTTTAACAGTCCGGCAATTTTTTTCGCATGGGAATTCGTCCCATGTTTCCCGTGGATGATAGCATCCAAATCCACCATAAACGATTTCATTTCTGTGGGTGTCATGGCAATGCGTTCGTCCGCTTTTGCTCCGGTAATAGACATGCGAGATTCTACTTGAATCAATTTTGATATATGCTTGCTATCCAGTTTCCTATTTTTTTGAAAATCTTTGGTAAACTGGATTGGAGAAACCCACGATCCGAGAAAGTCAGCATCAATGGACAGAATCAAATCTGCTTTATCAAATCTATATTTAGGTAAAATTCGTTGGCCATAATTTTTCTCATGGGCATCTAATATTGCTGAATAAGAATAATCATCCATTTGGATATGAGAAACTGTTTTGAATTTCTTTTTAAATTTCTTAATCGTGTATAACAAGGATGGACTGGTAGCGGTTCCAGTTAGAATAACAATTTCTTTACCCTTATCTCTTATTTTCCTTAATTCTTTAATAACATAACTATCTACCGCTTCCCAAGTTGAACTTTGTCTGTATAAAATGGGATCTATAATTCGTTTAGAATCATACAATTCAATTAAACTGGCTTGACATTGTGCGCATAATCCGCCTTGTGTCATGGGATGTTTTGGATTCCCTTCCAACTTAATAGGACGACCATCTCGATTTTTCACATGGACGCCACATCCTGCATCGCAGGCAAAACTGGTAGATGCGTACCATGTAGCCTTTCCAGGTAATATCTCTTCGGGCTGAATCAAAAATGGAATCGCTTTTTGCACCGGCGTTTTGCTACAAGCAACCATGAATGCAGCAAAAGAAAATCCCGTTGTTTTTAAAAAACTACGACGAGAGAATCCAGACGTTTCCTGAACGGCTTCCACGGAAGGTAAATCACTGCAATTACAATTTGTATCGCACGATTTATTTTCGTGACTTGTATAATATTCTTTCATGAATTTTGACATAATGGTTTAATAATGGCAGGATGCGCAATCTTGCAATTGTGCCGTTCTTCCTGCTGGGTTCTGTAGAGATTGATGGTCTTGTCGATGGCAATCCAAGCACCATCCCATGGAAAGATCTTCCACCTGTTTTACACGAGTCATCGTGGCAACATCGCCGTGACATTTCGCACAATCCACACCGGCAGTTATATGGGGTTTATGACTGAAAAAAACGAAATCAGGTACATTATGAACTTTTATCCACTCTGTGGGTTTTTCGGAAGAAACTTTTTCCCCCGCCAACGATAAGCCCAACGATGCATAAATTTTTGCAATTTCAGAACTAGCAATAGGTTTACGACTTTCCTGTTCTGCCAACCGAGTTTCATTGAATGTATTGCTTACATATTTGTGACAATTCATACACACATTCGCCGGTGGAATGCCAGCATGTTTGCTATCTTCTGCCCCAAAATGACAATACTGACAATTGATTTCCATTTCCCCCGCATGAAGTTGATGGGAAAATGCAATGGGTTGCTCTGGTGCATAATCTTGCTGATTTCCAGGAATATGAAATGTGGAATTTTTAAATAACATTACAAATCCGATTATCACCAACATTGTAACCATGTATGAAAATTGTTTTTTCAGTCCATTGTCCATTCTATTTCACAGCTATTATTTGGATTTTTTTCAACACTAATTTGAAAGTTTAGATTCTAATTCAATCGCTTTTGGAAATAAAATATTATTCTCCAAATGAATATGAAAATGAATATCATCTTCTAATTCTTTCATATTCGCAAAGGATGCACGATAGGTATTACATGCATCTTCTGGTGGAGTGTAGTTTGATGTGAGTTGACTCAATTTTTTTAACATTTTTCCCGCATTATCATGCTCCATTTGCATGACGCGAATCGGATGATTGATGAAGGGTCGCGTCTGAGGTTCTGTAGATTGGCCTTTATCTATGGCAACCAATTTTTTCACATAAGGGAATAGAATCTTTTCTTCTTTCATCATGTGGTGATTTAGTTCGAATAGCAATTCGCTAAAGATTTTTGCAATTTCCATTGTTTCCGAATGTCGCTGTCCATGCACTCGCGCTACTTTGTCCACGAATTGTGCTGTGATAGGTCCATTTTCGTACAAATACCTGTGATGCTTTTCATAAATATAATCAATTAATTCATCCAACGGCATGGCTTGAAAATCAAAGTCCGTTTGTGTTGAGTTTAATATTAAATCCAATTCGGTCATAAGATCTTCAAAATTGGCCCCTTTTTCATTGCAAGCCGATTTGATATCTTTTCCACCCCCACAACAGAAATCAATTCCGAATTTTTTAAATACCGTGGCGGTTCTAATATCTTGTGTTACAACATCTGCAACAGTTTGGTCTTGTGTCATGTTTTAATCCTTATTTTTAAGTTATATTATTATTTTATCCATCCCATGGATGAGAATGTTGATCCTATGGGTTATTATATTCTTTTTTGGGTCCCAAGTAATACCACCAATTCAGCACAGCACAGAACGTATAAAAAACAGCAAATCCATACATAGCTAATTCAGGGGTTCCTGAGCTCATATTTTCACCAATCACCTTGGGAATAAGAAATGCACCGTAAGCTGCTACGGCAGATGTCCAACCCAAGACAGGTCCCGCTTGTTCTTCGTTAAATACCATGGATATTGTTCTAAAGGTGGAGCCATTTCCAATTCCCGTGGCAGTAAATAAAATGACCAAAAGAATGAAAAATGGTAAAAAATAATCTTGTGGCGTAGCAGACTGATAAGCCAATTTTGAATAATATCCCACACCAATAGCAGAAATCACCATGACGACTGACACGATTTGGGTTACGATGGCACCCCCAACTTTATCGGCAATTTTGCCACCTACCGGACGAATCAATGCGCCAATAAAGGCACCTACCCATGCAAACATAAATGTGGCAGGACCTTCAGGATTTGCTAAAGTATGAGTCATCGCGCCATCAACTAAAATATGCTTTACACCAAATATAAATTTAATGGATAAGCCTACCGCAGCAGAAAACCCAATAAAGGAACCAAAGGTCATGGTATAAATAATGGTCATAATCCAGGTATGTTTATGATCAAAAATTTTGAATTGTCTTTCCAGATTGGTTTTAATTTCTCCTGGAGATAAGGATTTCATGAGAAATACAGTCGCGCTAACAACTGCCGGTAGAACAATCCATTTTACCCATGTCAATTCTTTAAATGTGAGTATGAAATAAAGCCCAACGGCTGCAGTAACGAAACTGATAAAAAGTAACCAACCTATCCGTGCCATTGAGACACCCGGCGATTTCAAGTTGGGTGTAACATTTTCTGTTTTTATATTATTCATCCCAGTCCAGCCAAAGAATGCCAAGGGAATTAGCCATAACATCCACACCCAACCGGCATTGGCAAGCCATGTTTCCGAGCCTACCATGATACGTTTAAAAATGGTGCCACTATTGGCAGACAAAATCATGGAATCGCCACTGAATGCACCCAGCATGGGAATTGTCATAACCAATGGAACCAAAATTTGCATGGTAGTCACACCAAAATTTCCCAATCCTGCATTCATACCTAAAGCATAACCTTGCATTCTTTTGGGATAGAAAAAGCTAATATTGCTCATGGATGAAGCAAAATTCCCCCCACCGAATCCGGATAAGAATGCCAGTATTTGGAAAATCCATAATGGCGTATTTTTATCCTGTAAATAGATAGCCGATCCCAAAGCGGGAATCATCAACAGAGCTGTGGTAAAGAAAATAGTATTCCGTCCACCCGCCAATCGAATAAAGAATGAACTTGGAATCCGCAATGTGGCTCCTGTAAGGCCTGCGATAGACGTTAAAGTAAAGAGTTCACTTTGAGAAAATGGAAACCCAAGGTTTTTCATTTGGACCGTGATGATACCCCACATGAGCCAAACCGCAAAACCCACCAATAAACTTGGGATGGAAATCCATAAATTTCTCGATGCGATATGTTGGCCTGTGGAATCCCAAAATTCTTTATTTTCCGGTTCCCATTTAGTTAAATCAATTTTTGACATGATAAATTCCTTTTAGACTCTGCTGACAGATCAACTGACAACTTTTTCTTCCAAATCGGATAATAATTCAGGTGCCCGTGCTTTCATCATTTTTCGTGCTACAATATGGAGCCAAATCAAACATATTACTGCCAAGGCAAAAAAGAACATCCAGGTAGTAGTCCATAACCCAGTAGATTTCAATAAATACCCAAAAATAACGGGGCATACAAAACCACCCAATCCACCAACAACACCCACAATTCCACCCACAACGCCAACATCATTGGGGAAATATTCTGGAATAAATTTGTAAACAGCTGCCTTTCCAATTCCCATCATGATACCAATAATGAAAACAAAAAATGTAAAGATCCATACGTTTGCTTGAAAAAATATATGTGTTATTCCCCGAGCCAATAGTTGCTTTTTGGCTACCACTTCTCCTACTTCCACAATGGGCTCCTGCCAAAAATTATTTTTAGGAAAAACTAAAATATTTGGCTCTACATCCAATAAATCAGCATTTGATTTATTGCGGAAGGAATATACTTTTTCATCTACGGTAATTGTAGATTCAGTAATACCTGTAACAATTCCTGACTTTTTGGCCATAATTCCTTCACCGGGAGATTGGATTTCCATCCGGGGAATAATGACCAATGCGGTTGAAAAAATGATAGCGCCCAATACGATATACATCACCAAACGTGCACCAAATTTATCAGACATCCATCCACCTACTGCGCGAATCACACCTGAAGGCAAACTGAAAATGGCCGCCATCATTCCGGCTGTTGCCACGGACATTGTATAAACATTTACATAATACGGAATGAGCCATTGTGCCAAGGCAACAAAACCGCCAAAAACGAGAAAATAATAAAGTCCAAATCGCCAAACACGTACTTCTTTTAAAGGCGTCAATCGTTGAGAAAGCGTTTTGACTGAACTGCCTTCTACCACTTTTGAATAAGTCGTAAAATAGAAAATGATAGCCATAACAAATAAAACAATTGCATAGATTTTGGGCATCATTCTCCACGCATCTAACTCTGTGCCGTTTTGGGTTAAATTTCTTAGCAGAATTGGGGCTCCCATACTCGTGATAGCGGCACCTGCATTTCCTGCACCAAATATTCCCAAAGCCGTTCCCTGTTTTTCTTTAGGAAACCAAACCGACGTATATGCAATTCCAACAGCAAAAGATGCGCCACTTATTCCAAATCCAAGGCCGGCAATAATAAATTCATTGAATGTATCTGCAGCACTCATAAAATAAGTTGCCACCGATGCCACAATCATAAGAACAGTATAAACAATTCTACCGCCATATTTATCGGTGAGAATTCCAACGGGCAAGCGCACAATAGCACCTGTGAGTACAGGAACGCCTATCAGCCATCCAATTTGAACCTTGTCCCAAACATAAATACCATTGTCAACCAAATACGTAATGAGAACGCCATTCATCATCCATACTGCAAAACAGATGGTAAAGGCGATGGTATTCATCGTAAGAACAATTCTTGCTTTTGATTGATTACTTTTCATATTCGTTATATTAAAATATGTTAGGAATTATTTTTTGATTGGTTCGATGTATCTGGTGTTCGAATCGTTTTCCGGTTCCAATTCCAACGCACCACTTGTGTTTTTCGCCAGAGATAAGGATTAGGTACTACCAGAGCATGGACCAACCGTGTAAAAGGAAATAGTAAAATGATGGAATAAGCACTAACAATATGTGCTTTTACCATAAATGGCATGGCCGTGATATAGGTTAAATCCGGAGAAAATTTAATGACGGACCATAAATAAGGTGCCAAGGATGCAGCAAACCAAGTGGAACCCCAACGATAAAAATAAGCGGTATATAATCCTGTAATCACTTGAACTGTAAGAAAAGCAAATACCCACCAATCCGCAGGCGATGTAACTATTTTTGCCATGGCATTTGTACGACGACGTAAAATTATATTAATCAAACCAATTAGGGTCATGAGTCCGAAAATGAACATGGCCACTTCCATCACATAAAGTCGAGCGGGAACACTATTCCACCACAAAACAGTTTCTGGGACTAAAAACCAAATTAAATGTGCTGTTAGGACGGAAATGATGCCATAATGAAACGGGACCATGGCCCAAAAATGTTGCTTATTTTCTAAAAATTGAGATGATAAACTGGAATAAGTATACGCCTTAGACCGGTACCGTTGTATCGTAACGAGAAAGAAAGTAAAAATAGTCACATACGGAAACATGCCGAATAAAAATGTATCGAGTAAATGTTTATATTGATCCATCAGGCGTCTCCTGTCTTAATCCCAAAGTTTTCTTTAAATAATTCATCCACATATAAAATGGCATGTTGAAATGGGTTGTCAGAATCTTTAAATCCATCCATGATTTTTTCTAAAGCAGGTTGAACATATTTCTGAACGAATTTGCCACAGTTTTTCTCATCCAAACCATCCATCGCTGCCAAAACATGGGTCAAATGATCTGGCAATTCGGATGTTTCTTCTATCCCTTGCATGCGGAGTAATTCACGGATTTTCAGCATGAAAGCGCCCCGTTCATATGCTTCACCATATAAATGCCACCCCAAATCCAAACTGGTGGTTGGGCTCATATCAAATGTTTGGGTAAACTTTTCTTGAAGATCCGACAGGGATGTATCTGCAATAAAATCCAAATAGGTCTTCAATGATTTGGAACCATGATTCTCCATCCGTTTAACCGCAGATATTGTATCCACATTTGGATAGGAGAGCATGGGAATGAGTTTCGTATATTGAATTTCCACTAATTTCCCCGCGCTGGTGCTTCTCTAAATCCGAAACCAACTTCCTGCTTATGTTCCAATGGATCTTTCATCATTTCGATGGCTTCTTCTCTGTGTGCAGGTGGTATCACAAAGCGATCATCAAAAGTACAAAGTGAAGTGAGTTTATAAATCTTATCCGCTTCTTCAGGATTACAATCAGCTTCCAATAGGGCTTTTTCAGCACCCAATACATCAATATCACCTACCGTTAAGGCTCGACGATAAGCGCGAATAGCAGATTGTTTTTTCAGTACATACCGCAAATGACTTTCATTGCCACCGCCGAACATGGATGCCAAATATTTTATAGGCACACGTGCCTTATCAAAATCGGGAAAATATTCATCATTTATACTGCGAACAGAATCGCCTTCCTGTGCTGACATAACTGGTAACATGGGTGGCACATAAAATAACATGGGCAATGTGCGATATTCCGGATGCGGCGGTAAAGCAATTCCCCATTCTTTTACAAATTTATAAACGGGAGAATTTTGGGCCGACTTGATAGTCGAATCAGCAATACCATTTTTCTTTGCTTCCCGAATCACATTTTTATCAAAGGGGTCCAAAATCATTTCGCGTTGTGCGTCAATTAATTCATGATCTGCATGTTTGGCTGTTTCTTCAATTTTATCTGCATCGTATAAAAGCACGCCAAGGTAACGAATCCGTCCCACACAGGAATGGAAACAAGCAGGCGCTTGCCCTGTTTCTATCCGTGGAAAGCATAAAATACATTTTTCTGATTTTCCTGTATTCCAATTATAATATGTTTTTTTATAAGGACAGGCTGTAATACAAGATCGCCAGGCGCGGCACCGTTCTTGATCCAATAAAACGATACCATCTTCTCCCCTTTTATAAAGCGCTCCCGATGGACAAGATGCCACACAAGATGGGTTCACACAATGATTACAAATCCGTGGAAAATAAAACATCATGAGACGTTCGATGGCAAAAAGTTGGTCTCTTTGTTCATCTGATAGACTGTCTAAATTAATATCGTTTTCTGCATAAATAGGTGAGCCGGATAAGTCGTCATCCCAATTGGGGCCCGCTTCAATATCCATATATTCACCCGTAACCATGGAAATGGGTTTTGCCGTAGGCTGATCATCCCCCGCCGGTGCATCGAATAAATCTTTATATTTATATGACCATGGTTCATAATAATCATCCATGGTTGGCATATCCGGATTGTGAAAAATATTGGTAATCGTTTTAGCTTTATTGGTAGATTTTAGTTTCAATTCACCATCCACCAATTCCCAACCACCTTTATATTTGTCTTGATCTTCCCAACGCGTAGGAAAACCTGTCCCCGGTTTTGTTTCCACATTATTCCACCACATGTATTCCGTCCCTTTACGGTCGGTCCAAATGTTTTTACAAGCAACGCTGCATGTGTGGCACCCGATACATTTATCTAGGTGAAATACCATTGAAATTTGACTTCTAATATCCATAATTCTCTCTTTTAGATTTTCACCAGTTTAAGATGGGTAATTTCCGCACCATGATAAATGTGTCACGATTTGATCCTGTGGGACCCCAATAATTGAAATGATAGGTAAATTGCCCATATCCCCCAACCATAAGATTTGGCTTCAATCGGGCACGTGTTAGACTGTTATTCATCCCCGCTCGTCTATTCCCACGCAAGGGCGATTTGGGTACGGATAAGGTTCGTTCAGTGGCATGATAAATAATCACAATACCACGTGGAATTCGCACACTCACATTGGCGCGAGTCACCACGACACCATTATCATTATAGACTTCTACCCAATCATTATCTACAATGCCTAACTCCAGGGCATCCTTGTCATTAATCCAAAAAGGCTCAACACCACGACTCAACGTGGACATGCGATGGTTGTCTCCATAGGTTGAATGGATATGCCATTTTCCGTGAGGCGTGAGATAATTAAACACTTTTGTTGGATGTTCACTTTCACTCACATTCAATTCTGCATATTGGATGGGTGTAGGCTTCGGTTTATAGGTGGGTAAATGTTCACCAAATTGAATATATCCTGGATGATCCAAATAAAAATGTTGCCGTCCAGTCAAAGTTCGCCACGGCACCAATCGTTCTACATTGTAGGTGAAAGGTGAATAGGCACGACCATTTTCAGTGAGTCCAGACCACATAGGGCTATTGAGAAGTCGCCGTGGTTGTGCACATAAATCATCAAAATCCACACGAGTTCCACGGTTCTTTTCAGCCAAATCTGCTAAAACCAATCCTGTCTTTTCTTCCATATTTTTATAGGAACGATGAGCCAATTCACCATTGGTAACGGTGGCCAATGTTAAAATTGTATTCGCAACATCTCGAGCTTCTCTCAAAGATGGGTAAGTTTTATCATCCCATTTTTCTGTTGGATGTTCTTCCATCAGACGTTCATATTCATCTTTGACTTGGTAACCAGTGCCATGAGCACCTAATCCATTTTTAGGAATATTGGGTCCGTAGGACACAAATTGATTATAAACATTTTTAAAATCACGGTTCACAATTTTCATCCCCGGCATTGTTTTACCTGGGATGGCTTCTATTTCACCAGAAATCCAATCTTTAATGTCGGTTTGAGCAATTTCCGCAGGCGTATCATGGGCCAATGGAATAGAGACCAAATCTTCAACTAAATCCGGAAAATGATTTTTAGCTAACTCTGAAAATGATTCTGCAATGGCTTTAAATATATCCCAATCGGATTTGGATTCCCACGCTGGGGGAACTGCTTCTTGCAATGGATGAATAAAACTGTGCATATCTGTTGAATTCAAATCGTCTTTTTCGTACCAAGTTGCAGCAGGTAAAACAATATCCGAATAGAGTGCAGATGTATCCATGCGGAAATTCAGATCTACAACCAAATCCATTTTCCCTTGAGGAACTTTGTCATGCCAAACCACTTCTTCTGTAGAACCTTTGGCAAAATTGCTATCAGAAACTTGATTGGTATGTGTTCCTAAATAATGGTCTAAAAAGAATTCATGTCCTTTGGCAGATCCGCCAATCGCATTTCCCCGCCAAATAAACCAAACACGTGGAAAGTTGGCTGAATTATCAGGGTCTTCAATAGAAAATTTTAATTCACGCTTCTTTAGTTTTTCCACCACATAATCCACAACAGATTTTTCATCAGTCGCACCTTCATTTCGAGCTTCCTTTACCAAATCAATGGGATTCGCTTCAAATTGAGGGTAGAAAGGCAACCATCCATTACGGACTGCCTTTACATTCACATCAATTGTATGTCCCTTCGCCAAACTATTTTCTGGCTGATTTTTTGGGACGGTATGATAATCGGTGAATCCTTTTTCATATCGCCACTGATCAGAATGGACATAATGCCAACTGGGTGTATTCATCAATCTCGAAGGACCAAACCAATCTTTCGCCAAAGCAATAGAGCCCCAAGATTCTCCCGGTGCTAATTTTTCTTGTCCAACATAATGTGCTAATCCACCGCCATTTTTCCCAATACATCCTGTAAACATGAGTGCATGAATCGCTGCACGATAAGTCAAATTTGCATGATACCAATGGTTTATTCCGGCACCAATAATAACCGTACATTTACCGCCGGTATGCATGGCAGTGCTTGCCCATTCCCGCGCAAACCGAATCAACGTATCGGGAGAAATACCCGTATATTTTTCAGCCCAAGCCGGTGTGTACAATTCGTCCGATTCATAAGAATCTGGGTAGCCTTCTAATCCCCTTCCCACACCGTATTGTGCCATGAGCAAATCATAAACTGTGGTAACGGGAACTTTTCCGTCTGCCGTTTCAATATATTTTACAGGGACTTTTCGAAGATTCGTTTCACCTTCAGCAAAATTATCTAACTCAATCTCCATCAAGTCGTCGGAATCATTCAAAAAAGACAACTGCGGATTAATTATAGATCCATCCACATTATCTTCTAATTTAAGATTCCACTTCCCTTTATTCTCTTTAGCCCAGCGATTGCCGACAGATCCCATGGGGACTTTTGTCTTTTGATCTTTCTCATCCCACATAAGGAATTGCCAATCGCCATTTTCAATTGTTTTATATTGATTAAGTCGATTGGCCCGGAGCAACTGATTGGGACGGAGAACATCATTTAATTTTTTGATTTCTACTAAAAAAGGTGAATCTGTGTATTGCTTAGTATAGGTTAAAAAATCTTCTGTTGGTTTTTCATGATGAAATTCTTTTAAAATTACATGATTTACTGCCATCCAGAATGCACCATCCTGCCCAGCATTTACAGGAATCCATTCGTCTGAGAATTTGGATACTTGAGAAAAGTCAGGAGAAAAGACCACCATCTTCGTACCATTATGTCTCGCTTCTGCAGCAAAATGCACATCAGGCGTTCGGGTCATATTTAGGTTTGCACCCATAACAGCCAACATTTTTGAATTGTACCAATCGGCCGATTCTTGAACATCGGTTTGCTCGCCCCAAGTTTCTGGAGATGCACTAGGCAAATCGCAATACCAATCATAAAAAGATAGGGCTACACCCCCAACCAATTGCATCAATCGTGCGCCGGCAGCATAGCTCACCATGGACATAGCTGGAATGGGTGAAAATCCCGCAATTCTGTCTGGACCATGCTGTTTAATTGTATGTACCATAGAAGCAGCAATCAATTCTTTGACTTCTTCCCAATCTCCCCGGCGAAACCCACCTTTACCACGAGCATTCTGCCATCGCTTTCTTTTTTCAGGGTCATTCACCATGGATTGCCATGCTTCTGCTGGATCTGAATATTCTGCCCGTGCTTCTTTCCAAAGATCGAGTAGAATTCCACGGATATAAGGATATTTCACCCGTAATGGGCTGTATAAATACCATGAAAAAGAGATGCCACGCTGACAACCGCGGGGCTCATAAGGTGGAATACCACTTTCTAATTTGGGGTAATCTAATCCTTGCATTTCCCAGGTAACAATTCCATCTTTTACATGAATTTGCCAAGTACAACTTCCTGTACAATTTACCCCATGCGTGGAACGAACAATTTTATCATACTGCCAGCGGTTGCGGTAAAATTCTTCCCATTTTCTATTTTGGGGTACCACTTCATCCTGAATCCAGGATAATTTTCCGTTTTTATCACTCATTACAAATTTCCTTTTACCATTTTTCTTCTCACAGATCGAAGACGGTTTCCCCAGAATAAATCAAATAGAATCAGTACAGTTGCCAATCCGATAAATCCAATAATTAAAAAATTAAAATCGTGCATGCTCGCTTCGCTCACTTCGGACTGACCCTTATCTTTAAAAAATGCCACCAGTGGTAACACTTCTTCTTCGTCAATTGGGTGCTTGCCATAAATAGGGCCCATGATTTCACTGGCAGGACTAGAAAGCCATGCCGCCAATGCGACCTTGCCCCCCAATCGTCCATACACATCCGTCAAATTAGGTCCTAATAATCCACCACCTAATGCACCTTCGCCAGAAATGGAATGACATCCGATGCAAGAAGGACCGCTATTTTTCAAGGTGGATTCACCCATAAATAATGCGCGACCTTTTACAATATCACCGGGCGTTAAAGCTCTGTCGGCCAAGGTAGAACCGCCAAATACTGATTTCTCTTTTGCTGATTCAGCCTTAATAAAATCCAATAAAGATTGAACGATAAAAGGTGTAAGTCCACCAACTTTAGGCATAATTATTCCACGGGATTCATCTACCAATTGGCGTGCATAAGTATCGCCCGAATTAATCACTGACATAGGATCGTTAATGAATCCTTTAATCCATGCATCATCTTTTCGGTTATGTACATTTTTCAAATCTGGACCTGTGAGTCGCCCACCACCAATGGTATGGCAACTGGAACAATTTTGCTTGTAAAATTTCTGGACATCTTGACTAATGGCTCCAGATATCAAGAAAAGTGTTGGTAAAATAATTTTAAAGAAATTTTTCATATTGATGTGATTGTTTAACTATTGAAGGTCACCAAGATTGGCAGTGTTTTTGAGTCCAGGGAGATAATTTCGACTTATAACATCCTTGGACAGATTGTCCAATGTTTCAGTTTCCATTAAAGTGTGTACTTGGGTTATAACATCTTTCCAACGATGATGAAACGGACAGGGAAATTCATCAGAGCATGAATCGTACCCAAACCCACATTTTGGTACAATGGATTCGGGGCCATCAATGGCTAATAAAATATCATTAATAAAGATGTCACTTGGGTGTTTTGCCAATTTGATTCCGCCATTTCTGCCCCGTGTAGAAGAAATTAAATTATGCTTTCGAAGCGTTCGAGTAATCTTTGATAAAAAGGACGGTGGTATGTGATATGCACCTGCAATCTCTGAAACCATAATAAGACCTATCCCGTCTTTAACGGCAAGGTATATCATAGTCTGAATGGCATATTTGGCTGATTTTGAGTAAAACATTATATTTGGATACTGTTATCTTGTTATAATATTACGAGTCAATGTATAATTAAGGCAAGGGTTATTACGGATGCCTTTATCCTATTTTATTATATATGCTAAATTATATGAATAAAAGGTGAATGAGCGCTAATACAAATACTTAATATTCTAAATAGAAAAACTCTATTAAATAATAAGGATTATTAATTCATGATTAGCTCTTAAAATGCATGATCCATGTCATCAATTAAATCAGCAGCAGATTCTATTCCTGGAGAATACCTAATCAAAGAATCAGAAATACCTGCCTTAGCCCTTTCTTCCGGGTTCAAAAATGAATGGGAAGTTTGAACTGGCCGGGTGATTAGAGATTCGACTCCGCCTAAGCTTGCTGCGTTTAAGGGGTATTTTAAACGGCCAATAAATTCATCAGAATAATCAACACCGCCCTTCAATTCAAAACTTAACATTGCGCCATATCCACCAAAGTATTTCTTCGCACGGAGGTGTTCAGAATTTGAAGGTATTCCAGGATAATTCACTTTAATAACATTTTCATGATTGTTTAAATATTCAGCGATTTTCTTCGCATTCTCTGATTGTTTATTAAATCTTAATAGTAGTGTTTTAATGCCACGTTGAAGTAAATAGCATGTATTTGGATCCATTGAACCACCCAAATAATTCAATTTTGATTTGATTTTATAAATATGTTCCTCACCTCCCATAATAGCACCGCCAACAATATCAGAGTGACCATTTAAATATTTTGTGGCGGAATGAAGGACAATATCAAAACCGTTCACAATTGGATTATAAAGAACAGGTGTTGCAAAAGTATTATCAACAATTGATATCAAGTTATTTTCTTTAGCAAATCGTACAATCTCATCTAATTCTGGAATAGTCATAAGCGGATTAGTAATCGATTCAATATATATTACTTTTGTATTGGGTTTAATTTTTAAGGCCCAATCAGAAGGTTGACTAGCATCAATAAAATCAACGTCTACTCCGCTTTTTGGTAATTCTTTGGATACATACCCTGCGGTACCACCATACAATACCTTATGACATAATAGATGATCACCGAGTTCCAAAAAGGTGTTTAAAGTAGTCGTTATTGCACTCATACCAGAAGATGTGACTAAAGCAGCTTCCGAACATTCTAATGCAGCTAATTTTCTATGAAGAAAAATATGATTTGGTGTATTGTTAAGTCGAAGATACCGCATACCTATTTCCTGGCTATCTTTATCAATCTCATAGGTTGAACTTTGGAAAATCGGAATATTAACTGACCCGGCATACCTTGCCCTTGGTTCCCCTGCATGAATAGATTTTGTCTCAAATGACATATTTTTAACTGACATCACTTATCCTTTGGTTTATGAAATTTGTGTTATTTATAATAAATGGTTTGTTAACAATAAAAAGCAATATATCCAAAACTCTTTGGATATTACAATATATTAATAACGATTTATTGTGGAATAAAACGATTTTTCCCCTACTTAATAAATTGAATTAGATTAATTGTAAAGAAATTAAACCGCAAATATTAAAGTAACTATTATATTCGGATACAGAACTCTTATTAAGTTTCCCACTTAATTGTTCAATGAAAATGATGCCAAAGTTCCCTTCTAAATATATTCACAGTGCCATTTTAATTGCCTTTTGGGCAGGCATAAATATGGGTGCTCATGTTGCCTTTACAGTCGGTTTTGATTTTCCCCTAGGGAAAGGATTTCATGCTTACATTCAAACACATGGCTATCTTCAGTTAATGGGGTGGATAGGACTTTTTGTGATGGGAGTCTCAATTCATTTTTTATCTCGATTAGCCCATTTTGAAAATATAAATAAACTTCATATATCTGCCATATTGGTATCAATGGTATCGGGTTTATTCCTGAGATTTATTACCCATTCTTTCTTACCATTTATAAATGAGCCATTTTGGTATTATTTTTTAGGATGGGGTACCATTTTTTCAGGAATCTTGGTTTTATCAGGGATTATATTATACTTAGTATTTCTTTATAATATTATTCAGAATATTAAACCATCTTTCATTACCCCAAATAGGGATATTAGAATATTTTTGATGATGAATATTTTTGGTTGGTTGATTTATGGTGTTGGAAATCAAATATTATTAATAAATATGGTAATCAATCATGATATTTCTATCCTACACAACTGGCATCTTTTTCTAACTGATATATTTATTCATTTTACAATTTTTTCAATATGTATTGCCGTTAGCATCCGGGCACTCCCTCTTTTTTTAAGACTACCTTCAATTAAATGGAATGTAAGGTCATTTAGCATTCTTTATTTAATAATCATTTCTCTAATCTTTGGATTTAAAATATTGTTTCATTTTGTATATATCTCTTGGTTCCCAAAAATGATTTACAGCTTCAGTATTCTAAAAAATCTTCTATTAATTTGGTTCATAATAAGATTGGATATATTATTCAAATCTAAACTATCTTGGATTTCAGAAACAAATCATGAGCGTAAACCCCGGAAAATCACGCCACGAAAATCTTTGCCAGACTATGGTGAATTCGGACGATTTGAGTGGCTTATTCGCTCTGCATTCTTTTGGCAATTTGTCGGCCTTATTTTTGATATCTTATTGCACGCTGGGTTAATAACCAAAATTCAAATGGGAATAAATATTGACGGAATACGACATATGTGGTTGGCCGGATTTACTTCTTTACTTATAATGGGAATGGCGGTGCGAATGATACCGGGAATGACCGGTGCGATGAAACTGACACACCCTAACCGAGTTGTCTATCTTTCAATCATAATAAATATTTCCGTTTTATTTAGAGTCCTTTCTGCTATCATTCCCGAACAAGCCTTAATCCTCCTTCCTTTCAATGGAACTATTGCTACTCGTATGTTTGGTTTGTCTGGATTAATATTTTTATTCGGACTTGGAATATTTTATTATATTATGAAACCTGTACTAAAATGCTGTCGCAATTAAAAAGATATAAAGAACACTCATTCAAACTCAACAAGAAGACAGACCCAAAGAGGATCGAAAAGTGTTCAATTTTATTTGGCTCTACAGTAGAAAGAGTGGTTCGAAAATCTTCCATTCCTGTTTTAATTATTCCAGGCGATAAAGAACCGCTCGAAATACCCTAACAAATCCGGGGAAGTTGTTCTCCCGAAATCATATCCACAATCTTTTCAGGTCCAAAGGGTTGCACCATAGTGACTTTAGCTTTTCCACTTGATAGTACGTATCCAATCCGAATCGCATCTGGAATCGCAGACAATACCCCATCAACATCATCTGGAGATACAAAAGAAATAAATCGACCTTCATTGGCTAAATAAATAGGATCAAAACCCATAATTTCACACGCACCCCGAACTTCGTCCAAAATAGGAATAGCTTCTTCTTCTAATTGAATATGTACCTGAGCTGATTGACTGATTTCAACCAATGCACTGGCGAGCCCACCCCGCGTTAAATCTCTAAAACAATGAGGCGAAACGCCTGCATCAATTATGGATTTAACTTGGTGGTTCACCGCCATACTATCAGACTTAATTGTGGTGGAGAATTTCAAACCTTCTCGTACCGCCATGATGGCGATACTATGGCGACCAATATCACCTGATATGACTACTGCATCCCCTGGTTTCACATTTTGTGGACTAATATTCACACCGGGAATGACTTCGCCAATTCCAGCCGTATTGATATAAATACCATCCCCCTTACCTTTATCAACAACTTTAGTATCCCCTGTAACCACATCCACACCTGCTTTTTCTGATGCGAGTTTTATAGAGTGAACTATTCGTTCTAAGTCCGCAATGGGAAATCCTTCTTCTAATATAATGGCTAAACTGAGATATTTTGGAATGGCACCACACATGGCCACATCATTTACGGTGCCATGCACCGACAAACTTCCAATATCGCCCCCAGGGAAAAAGAGTGGATCAATGACAAATGAATCTGTGGAAAAGGCTAATTTTGTATTTCCCATTTCTAAAATTGCACCATCATGCAACTGATCTAAGACATCATTGGAAAGCGTAGATTGAAATAAATTTTGAATCAACTGATTCATTACTTTACCGCCACCGCCATGTGCCATCGTTATATGGCCGGAATTATCAAATGGTACCGGACAATTTAGTTTAAAATCTGTCATAAAATTATAATCCTAAAAATTGAATTCCCAATCCACTGGACAAAATAATACTTCCTGCAAAGGCATGGGTGTAAGGTTCAAATTTTCTGATCTGTACATACCCCAATCCTGTAATACCTAAATAAACAAAGCCCATCATGGTGCTGATGGTTACCAATGTAAAGACAAGACTCACGGCAAATAATCCAACATAACTATGTTGAAAAGTTGATGCCATTAACAAAGGTATTAATGGCTCGCATGGCCCCAATACAAAAAAGATAAATAAGGCCCAAATTGAATTTTTAGACACGGTAGTTCCTACCGAATGATGATGGGGTTTTGGATTGAAATAAACTTCTCGTAATCCCCATAATGTGTAAAGCAATCCGAATCCGATTAAAAACCAAGCAGCAATATCTCCACGGACTGATTTAATCCATTCAAATTGAGTCAATCCAATCCCTGCGCCTATGCCAATACCTGCAATAAACATGGATGAAAGTGTGTGTCCAAATCCACAAAATGCTGTTATGAACATTGTTTTCTTTTTTGTCCAGCGATTCGCTTGGGATAAGGCAACAAAGGGCAAATAATGGTCCGGGCCAAATAAAGTATGGATGAATGCTACTAATGCAGAAGATGACAGTAAAATCGCTAATTCGTTATTCATAAGTGTCTATGGTATTTATGATAGGCGGCACAAGCTCCTTCAGGAGAAACCATGGTGGCGCCAAACGGAGATTCTGGTGTGCATGTTTTTCCAAAAGCAGGACATTCATTAGGCCGTTTATGGCCCATCAAAATTTCACCACTAATACAATCAGCCGGTTCTTCTGCGGTGGTATTGATAACACCAAATTTCTTTTCTGCATCGAATTTTTCATATTTTTCGGTTAACCCCCATCCACTCATTGGGATTTCGCCAATACCACGCCATTTTCTCGGAATAACTTTAAACACATCTTTTAATATTTTTTGAGCCGGATCATTCCCGCGTTTTGTCACGGAACGAACATATTGATTTTCTACAACATACTTCCCCGCTTCTAATTGTTTTATGGTCATTAAAATCCCATGAAGAAGATCCACTGGTTCAAACCCTGTTACCACAATAGGGACTTTATATGTTTCGCATAGTAAAAAATATTCTTCATATCCCATGACAGTGCATACATGTCCTGCAGCGAGAAATCCCTGCACTTGATTTTTTTCCGATTGGAGAATAGCTTCAATAGCTGGCGGGACTAATACATGCGAAATGAGTACACTAAAATTTTTCAATTTTTGGGCGTGAGCTGCCACTACTGTCATCGCATTCGCAGGGGCTGTGGTTTCAAATCCTACACCAAAAAAAACAATATCTTTATTAGGATTTTTAGTGGCCAATTCCACGGCATCCATAGGGGAATACACAATGCGCACATCCCCACCTTTGGCTTTCACCGTGAATAAATCGCCATGACTCCCCGGCACACGGAGCATATCTCCAAAAGATGTAAATATCACGTTCGGGTGGGCTGCAATTTCCAATGCTTTATCAATCATTTCCACCGGCGTAACACACACGGGGCACCCGGGGCCATGCACCAAACGTATTTTATCTGGAATTAATTCATCAATTCCATATCGAATAATGGAATGCGTTTGGCCACCACACATTTCCATAATAGTCCAAGGTTGGGTGGTGGATTTATGAATTTCATCCACCAATCGTAGCACTGTTTCTTTATCTCTGTATTCGTCTAAATATTTCATATTTACAATTCAAGATTTCCAATTTCGTTTAAATAATCAAAGACTTTTAATGCTTCTTTTTCATCAATAACGCTGATGGCAAATCCCACATGAACAATAAGAAAATCTCCCACATTGGCTTCCGGTGTGTACGACAAATTCACATCTTTTATAATTCCACCAAAACTCACTTTTCCCGTCTTGATTAATCCATCATCTTGAATCATTTTTATCAATTCACCTGGTATGCCTAAACACATTCTTTTTGTCCCCCGTAATAAAGTGCGGCAGCTTGTCCCATAGAGATTCCACCATCGTTAATTGGTATATCTTGATTCCAATAGACCTTGAAATTCTTGAGTCTTAGTTTGTGTATTGTCTGTTCCAACAATGTTTTATTTTGAAAACAACCGCCTGATAAACAGATAGTATTTATGTCCACTAATTCTGATACAACACCAATCATATTGGATAAAGATTCATGAAATTTATAGGCGATTTTTTTTCGTGAAATTTTTGAATTAACATCATGCAAAATAGTTTCTACCATGGGTGTCCAATCTAAAACATGCTTCCCATTTTCATGATGAACTGTAATGGGATAAGATATGTCAGAAGAATAGTCATCAATGGAAAACTCCAAATCCATCGCAGCTTGGCCTTCGAACTGAGTTTTTTGGTTATAGCCCGATATAAAACTCACCGCATCAAAGAGTCGCCCCATGCTAGTGGTTTCATGGATATTCGTTCCCGATTCAAACATCGTTTTCATAACATCGAGTTCAAAATCTTTAAATGAATTTTGGACAAGTGGCAAATCAAATACATCATTCCCCATGAGAGTAAATAGCAATCCCAATGCGGATCGGCGTGGTTCTTTCGCGCCTAAATCTACGCCAGGAAGTTTAAACGGTTTTAAATGAGCAGTCCGTTTCCATCCCTGCCTATTTATAGTAAAAAATTCACTACCCCAAATTGTATTATCTACGCCCAAACCCGTACCATCCCACGACAAGCCGAAAACGGGAAGTGGCAGGTGATGTTCTGCAATGACCGACCAAATATGAGCAATATGATGCTGAACTGGATACAAGGGTAATCCCAATGATTTCGCAAAGGTCGTGGATTGATAATCGGGATGCAAATCACAGGCTACCGATTTCACATTTAAATCATACATTTGAATCAAATCTTGGCTCACCGTTTGTTGCGTTTGAGCCGATAACTCTGAATCCAAATTTCCAATATGTTGGCTCATAAAAAATTGATTTTTCCGCGTAACGGTGATAGTGTTTTTCAAATGTGCACCTGTGGCCAAAATGGATGAAAGCCCTTCTTTCACCTGAATAGGAAACGGAGCATATCCACGAGCTCGGCGAAGAATCATTTTTTTTCCTGCCATTAGACGAACCACAGAATCATCAACGGGGCGAACGATAGGACGAGTGTGAATTAGATATCCATCAGCAATCTGGCCCAATCTCTCCAAGGCTTCAGCTTCATCTATGCAAATGGGTTCGTTGGCCAAATTGCCACTTGTGGCTATAATAGGGAATCCCAAACCACTCATTAATAATTCGTGCAATGGAGTGTATGGCAACATCAATCCTAAATTTGGATTCCCAGGCGCAACCTGCTGAGTGAACATGACATTTTGTTTCGATTTTAAAATGAGTATGGGTTTTTCAGGCGATGTTAAAATAGAAATTTCATTAGGATCCATTTCACAAAGGGATGACGCCATTTGAAGATTTTTCACCATGAGCGCAAATGGTTTAGCAGGGCGATTTTTTCTTTTTCTCAATGTGTTGACTGCCACAGAATTTCTGGCATCACAGATTAATTGGAATCCGCCCAAGCCTTTGAGTGCAATAATTTTTCCCTGACATATTTCATCAATAGTCCAAATGAGCGCGTCTAGCTTTTGAGCGATTTCGGTTCCTGAATTATTCCAAAAAGATAATTGGGGGCCACAATTAGGACATGCATTGGGCTGTGCATGAAAACGTCTGTTTTCTGGATCATCGTATTCAGATTGACATTGGGTACACATTTTAAATTTCGCCATGGATGTTTCTGGACGATCATATGGTAAATTTTTAATAATAGAAAAACGTGGACCACAGTTAGTACAATTCGTAAATGGATATTGATACCGACGATTTGTCGGCTCAGCAATGTCGATTAAGCAATCATCACAGGTGGACATGTCGGGTAAAATTAAGGCGGATTTTTCGCCGGATTTTTGGCTATGAACAATTTTAAATTGACTCAACCCATTGGGGTTGGCCTTATGGGTTTTAATTTCAAAAATTCGTGCTAAAGGTGGAGCTTCCGATCGCAAATTGGATAAAAATGTTTGAATAGATTCATCATTGCCTTGGGCCAAAATGCTGACACCTTCGGTAGTATTTTTCACATGACCGGTTAGAGAGTTCGCCCGCGCCAATTTATAAATAAACGGGCGAAAACCAACACCTTGCACCATGCCTGATATATAAATTTTCAGTGCTTTTGGACTAAAAACGTCACTCATTATTCGCACCGATTAAGAATCAATATCAACGGATTTTAGAAGAATATCCTGGGCTTGTGGATGAAACGCATCATCAGATGTCTCAATGTTTAAGTCCACACCTTCTAATTCAGAATTTTGGGTGGCCATATCAAAATGTTCTTTTAAATGATTTGCGGAAATATGGCTCATTGCTCCCAGCCAAAGTGAAATAGAATTCACTTTTTTTGCTTTCCCATCTTTGGCAACAAGTCTTATTTTTTTCAATAAATCATTCAATAGAGTCATTTCATGCATAAGTTGGATTGCCGGTTAATATTTTTTGAATATCTTTCAACAACATTCCTGTCACTTTATCTGCAGATATTTGAACATGTTTTGAAATATCTTTTCCTATACCAAATTGTTCACCTTCAATCCCATAAATAATTAAGCTTTTTGGCAATTCACCCAAGACTCGCGCCATTTCAACCGCTTCTGCTACACCAAATGCATGTGTTGAATAATGAAAAAAGTCCGTAGGGACTTTTTCTTGATTTGCAAAAATACGATGAATGGTGCCCGGCGCTTTGCCGGACTGAACCGCATCTACCAAAAAAACGTGCTGATATTTTTTCCACACGTCCATAATGTCTGACCCTTCGCCAGACCGTTCCATAAGATGCACTTGTTCTGGCGGACCCATTCGCAAAGTTTTCAACACACTTAATCCTACAGAATCATCACTTCGATAGGGGCTGCCGACCCCAATAACTAAAATTGATTTTTCCAAATTAATTCCTTTGTATATCTAGTTTTAAAAAGTGAGTGGCACAAGAAATACATGGATCATAATTCCGGACAGCTTGTTCACATTTCCAAGTGAGATCGTCATCATCCAAATGAATAAATTTGGGAATGAAATTGGATAAATCTTCTTCAATCCGACTCTGATTTTGTGCCGTGGGTGGCACAATTTTTGCCGTCTTAATAATACCCTGTTCATCAATCTCATATCGATGATACAAACTACCGCGGGGTGCTTCTGTACATCCATATCCTACACCGGCTTGGATCTCATACTCAACGGATGCTTTGGCTGGTTTTTCGTAATTTTCAATAATACGGATTGCTTCATCAAAAGCATATACTGTTTCTAAAGATCGAACCACAATACTCTGAAATGGATTAATCACCTGTCGATCATATCCATTATCCACGGCCACCTGTTTAGTCAAATCGGATAATTGATTATAATTCAAATTGTATCGAGCAAGGGGACCGACCAAATAATTACCGTGATTTTTATGAACAGATTGAAGAGCATTAGAATGAGCTACATGAATTTCTTCAAAATGGTTTTCGTAATCCTTTATATCAATATCCAAACCACGATTTGAAATTATCCGACCTTCATTGAATGGATATTCATCTGGATGATGGAGTGAGACAAATTCATAATCCTGATCAAAATCTGGACATGGGAGTGAGTTGGCCACTTTCACTGCTTCTATGGATGCATCTCTAGCCCATTTTAATTCTTCCAATAAATTAGAAAAGTCCTTCTTGTCTGGCACTTTATAAAACCCACCTACTTTATTATTAATGGGGTGTATTTCACGACCACCCAATAGACGCACAATTTCATTTCCAGCTTTTTTGAGTCTGAGCGCCATTTTTACCAATTCTGGTTTATCGCCAGCCAATTGAATGGCATCCTGATAACCCAGAAAATCGGGTGCATGTAACATAAAAACGTGAAGCACATGGCTTTCAATCCATTCACCACAATAAATGAGCCGTCGCAATTCTCGAAGTTGACCACCAACTTCAATACCCAAGATTTGTTCCATTGCATGAATAGAACTCATGATATAGGCGATCGGGCAAATTCCACAAATCCGCGCCGCAATATCCGGTGCTTCAGTGAATTGCCGGCCACGAAGAAAAGCTTCGAAAAATCGCGGCGGCTCAAAAATTTTCAATTGACATTCTTCTAATTTATTATCTTTAATTTTGATGAATAATGCACCTTCGCCTTCAACACGGGCGAGATAATCGACTTTAATCGTTTTAGTATTACTCAAGACGTTCACCTGCACTTTTAAATGGTTCTAAAAATCCGTTAAATCCCCGAAAGGCTTGTAATATTGTTTCATTTTCCACCCCCAAGTTTTGCCAAATTTCGGTCATGGAATCTGTATTGGCAGAATCTTGCGGACCAAAGCAGCCATAACACCCCCGATTAAAGGATGGGCAAATTGCCCCGCAACCGGCTTGAGTTACGGGTCCAAGACATGGTTCATTCCCTGCAACGAGTACGCACGTATTTAATTTTAATTTGCAATCCATGCAAACTGAATGTGTGGGAATATTTGGGCGCTTTCCAGATAAGAGTGAAATGACAACTTCCAATAATTGATACTTATCAATTGGGCAACCCCTTAATTCAAAATCTACATTTATATAATCGGAAATGGGGTGGGACTGATCCAGCGTATCAATGAATTGTGGATTCGCATACACAATATTGGTGAACTCTTTTACGTCAGAAAAATTCCGTAATGCTTGAATACCACCTGATGTTGCGCATGCACCAATCGTAATGACAAGATCTGATATTTCTCTAATTTCTTTAATACGTTCAGCATCATGGGGTGTGGTAACCGAGCCTTCAACTAAAGATATTTCGTAAGGTCCGGGCACCACTTCTCGAGATGCTTCTGGGAAATTAGCAATGTGTACAGCTTGGGATACCGCCAGTAATTCATCTTCACAATCTAGCAATGATAATTGACAACCATCGCAAGATGCAAATTTCCAAACGGCAAGTTTAGGTCGATCGTTTGCCATCACAACTCCTTGACTCTAAAGAAGCGTTCCGCTTCGGTGTAATTAAAAACAGGGCCATCTTTACAAATAAATTCTGGACCCAATTGACAATGGCCGCACAACCCAATACCACATTTCATATTTCGCTCCATAGAAATCCAAATCTGATCTGCCGGTATGCCAAATTTTAATAATTCCCGTGTTACAAACCGGATCATGACTTCGGGGCCACATACCAATGCGGCACCATTTTCAGGATCAATATTCAGACGGGGAATAAGAGTGGTTACAACACCTACTTGTCCATGCCAGTTTTGATCTGCGACATCAACGGTAATCCGAATTTGAAGATCTAAATGACTCCGCCAATCCATAATTTGCTTTGGAAATAATATCTCTTTTGGTGCTCTTGCACCATAAGCTACAGCCAAACGATTAAAATCATTCCTGTGATTTAAGACATGATAAATGGCAGGACGTAAAGGCGCAAGTCCAATACCACCGCCCACAATGATAACATCTTTCCCCTTCATTTTTTCCATGGGCCAAACAGAGCCAAAAGGTCCCCGAACACCAACCATATTTTCTGCATTTAATTGGCATAACGCATGGGATACATTTCCCACATCTCGGATGGTATGAATCAAAGTGTCTTGATTATGACAATCGCCACTTATTGAAATTGGAATTTCTCCAACCCCCACTGCATACAACATATTGAATTGTCCGGGAGAAAATTTTCCTATGCGTGCCCCATTCAGATTCTCGAGAACAAGAGTCCAGGTATCATGGGTTTCTTGAATTTTCTCCTTAACCCGCAAAAATGTGGGTATCATGGGAGTTTCAGGTGAGAATCCCTTCATTAATTCAGTTTGATTTTCCATAAATATCCACCAGTTGTAATCGGGTTGCTATAAGACGGTTTTGAAGGATGCGAGAAAATCTTCTCATGAGTTCATATCCTAGCTCAGGATTTTCATCGCATTTTTTTCGAATACATTTCCCATCCAGTCTGATAGATTTCGTATCTTTTTTTGCCACGGCATCAAATTGCCAGATAAAAGGCGAAAAAAGCCATGACCAACCCAACACCTCTTTTGCTTGTAAAGATTGTATAATAATCGGTCCACGGTTATGAGTATGAATAGATAAATCAACAGCACCTGTTAATAAAATGTGACAATAGTTGGCTTCTTCTCCTTCCAAAAAAATTGTTTCACCTTTAGAAAATGATTTTTCTGATGCACAGCCAATTAAATCGGAAATCGTTGTAAAAGGTAGCCCTTTAAAAATCATATGTTCTGATAAATGTTTTGTAATGCGGTCAGTCATGAGATGTTTTTCCCTGTGTATAGGTTTCAGGTGACTGTGATAAAGCGGCCAGTTCTTCTGTAATATCGATTTTAGATGGGCACCAAGTGATACACCGGCCACATCCTACACATCCTAGTGAATCGAATTGATCTTCCCATGATGCAAATTTGTGAGTGACCCATTGACGATACCTAGATAAGGTGGATGCTCGGGTGTTTCCACCATGGATGTATGTAAACTCCGACGTAAAACACGAGTCCCATTTTTGTTGTCTTTCGGAATTTCCGTCCAAATCATTTACATCTTCTACAGTCATGCAAAAACATGTTGGACACACCATGGTACAATTGGAACAAGACATACACCGTTCGGCCACATCACTCCAGCGTGGATGATTTGGATGGTCTAATAATTTTGATTTGAGTCCCGTTGTTTTTATTTTTCTTTTTAATTGAGACCGAACTCTTTCTAATTGAGCATCCTTAACGATTACTTGATTTTGGGTCGCATCTTTCATATTAATTTGGTTTAGAATAATCTGACCTTTTATTGTCTCAGATCGCACCAAGAAAAAGTGTTCCCCTTCATTCACAATTTCAGTGAGAATGATATCGCTTCCATTTTGAATTTCTGGACCGGAACCAACAGAATCACAAAAGCATGTTTCGCATGTATTAAAACATTCCACAGTTATAATAAGGGCTTGTTCTCGTCTTTTTTTATAAGCAGGATCAATATAAGTGCCACCCATAAAGACTTTATCTTGTATAGAAATAGCGGCCATTTCGCATCCCCGAACACCAATAAAGGCATAGCTGGGCTGTTCTTCTGAACTATGAATGGAATATTCTTTTTCACCCTTAGATACTTTAAAAATAGTTTGAACTGGTGGAAATAAATATTTTTTCCAAGAATAGGGTGAAATGGTATAGCCGAAAAATCGACTGGAATCCGTCTGTTGAGCAACATATTTCCCTGGACTTTGATGATCAATTAGGCCTTTAGGTAATTCATCTGCCTTTTGGATGGGTTCGTAAGAAATCACACCTTCTTTTTCCGTGGGGCCAATAAGGGTATAATTATTTATTGTAATTGCGTTAAATAGCTCATCCAATAAATCATGTTGAAGTACTTTAATTTCCATTGAGTCTCCCTTTAGATTTCATCAATTTTCGTGTAACCCTTTTTAATCTTTCCGATACATCATGTCGTGGGGTACTTAAATATATTTTATGGGGCCATCCAAAAAATTCTAGCGGTATTACTATTGAATCGCTTCGGGTATTTTGTTTGTAAATGGCAAATTTCAACAAATAGGATAAAGAAGACAAAGATTTGATAACATGTTGAAATTCAGGAGATGTTTTTGAATTACCGTTCCCATCAATTATAAGAAAATATATTGGGGTTACATATGCTTTTATCACCTGTTTACCAGATGAATTATATAAATGCATTAGTTCCGTTTTAAAATCGATCTTTTTCATTTCAAATCTCCACGATTTAAAGATCTTTTTCCTAAAGTAGGCAATCCAGCTATCTGAAATTAGGATAATCTTATCCTATTTGCAAGTTTAAATGAAATCATCTAATTTGTCGACGAGAATACTGGATTGTTCTTGATGTTTTTAATTTTATTTTTTAATACAATCGGCTTGCATTTTACCATGATTATTGACCCCATTATGCACGAGACACCGGCAATGATAAACGGAACCATCCAGACAGATGGATCTGTTGTGGATTGGGCTGAATCTTTGAAATATCCGGCCAAATAGGGTCCCACTATTCCTGCGATTCCGTAGGCCGAAAAGACCCAACCATAATTAGTCCCTACATTTTTATTTCCAAAATAATCTGCAGTAATTGCAGGAAATAATGCAAAATTTCCACCAAAATTAAATCCAATAATCGATGCTGATATGATAAACCCAAATTCTGATGCATAGACGATAAACACATGATATACCATAAACATAATTATACCCTGAATGGCCGTTAAAATGATGATGGTGATTCGTCGACCAATTTTATCAGAGACAACTCCCCAAACAATTCGTCCGAGTCCATTAAAGATGGCATACCACGCCATAGCTGTTCCTGCCACTAGTCCCGGATTATTCACATTGTGATATGCCAGAGCATCCGTGCCAAATAAACGAATACAATAAATAACCATCAATCCAGATAAAGCAGAAAATATGAATGTCATCCAAATTAGATAAAACTGATGAGTTCGCAACATCTCATAAGAAGAAAGGTTCATAGATTCACCCTGTGTATGCTCATTGGAATGTGTGGACCATCCTGCTGGCACATATCCTTCCGGCGGGTTCACCATGACAAGACTTCCTAATAAAACCAAAGCTGTAAATATTATTCCATAAATCAGAAATACACTTTGCACATTAGATAAATCAAAAAGGGAAACTGTATTTAAAAGTCCTCCAAACCATGAATCCGCCATTTTTACCCAAATCGTGGCACCAAAACCAAATCCTGCCACGGCCAATCCTGTAATCATGCCTTTTTTATCTGGAAACCATTTTACTCCGACTGCGATAGGAACGACATAGGCAAAACCAATGCCAGCTCCCCCAAAAACGCCGATAAACAAAAATTGCATAAAAAATGTCGACCCAAAAAAGCCACCCATCATATAGCCTGCACCTAATAAAATCCCACCTAATATTGCAATTTTTCTCGGACCGTACAAGGCTTGTAAGCGCCCTGCAAGAATCATAACAAACGCAAATGTTGCCAATCCTGCCGAAAAAATAAGTGCTGCTTCGCGTGCCGAAAACTGATAAAGTCCACTTGGATCTGTAATTATTTTCGTAAACACACTCCATGCATAAATAGCACCTAAAGCCAATTGAATCATAATAGCACCCACAACTACGAGCCATCTATTTTCTGTTAATATTATATTCATCATAGTCTCCAATCATTAAAATGTTAAATAGCTTGCAAATAATATTCGGTGATTTAAAACAGGCTCATCGCTTGTATTAGCCAATGGCTTTAAATGTGAATCAAACTCAGATGTATATAATACGAGAGTTATATCATACTCTAATCCAAAGTGAAGATTTTTATTTTTCCAAATTAACCTTGGACTTATTCTAGCCACTTTTTCAATTTCAGGTGATCTCGCATAAAACATATAAGAATTCATTTGGTCCTCATGGTCATCAATTCCTTGATTCAAAGTGAAACCAGTAAATAATCCAGTCATGAATGATTTATAATTAAATTCAAGATCAATCCAATAGCTTGAGACACGGGTTCCTAAATACGTTGTACTTGAATCAAAATTTGTTATTTTAGCCAGTCCACCCATCATAAGATGATCAGACAAATCCGTCCCAGATACATATTTATATTTAATTTTAAAAGCATCAAATTCAGTTTTTCCATAGACCGTAAAAGCGGTCTCATTAATAATAACTTTTTCTGGCCGGAGCGATTTTTGCGTCCACCCCAGTCCCACCAATCCGGATGAATATTGATATACAGAATGAAGATGAATTGCGGGGATTCCTGCTCGTTGTTGTATCGATTTTCCTAAAATTTCTTGATAGGCATCCCGTTGCATAGTTATTGAAAGTTTTAATTGAAGTTTTTCTAATAAATTATTATATAATGATATTTGCGAGAATCTCGCAAAAGGTTGAATGGGTGCACCTGTATTAAAATTTAAAACACCTGGATATACTTCAACCGTAAATAATGGACTCCAATATTGCCCCAACAAAATTTGGGTAGAAGCCTTAGATATTTTTATAAATGCATGACGTAATCGGACAATATTTTCTAATCCATTTGTTGTTCCAAAAAAGTCGCCTTCAACTTTTCCACTTATAGAATAATTGCCATATTTTTCAGGTAATATAGTTAAACCCAATCGCGTTTGAAATGATGTCATATTAAACATGGGAATGCTATTCTCATCCCAATTAGTTTCATCATTCGCAACAGTTTTCGGGTATAAATAAAAATGACATTCTCGCGAAGCTACAATTTGACGTGAGTTATAAAAAGTATCAAAGCGGATGAAACCGCCATATTTTAAAGTCGTTCCTGTTAATGCTGAACTTATTAACAAAAAGATAATAAGTATTTTTCGCATCTTGATTACCATTAATTATAAAATGGGCAAGCTCCAAAAACCATCCCTCACAACAAGCCATATTTTTTCTAATATTATCTTTTTCACAATTAACTCCATATAATTTTCTATGGTTTAATACTTTCAATAAATTTATCGATCAATTTCCAATTCACATGTTCCATAACCACAATCTTCCACCATTTGGGTGAACCTGAATGAGTGTCTGGAACTAAGGTGTATTTCTCACAAATACTTTGAGAAATATCCTCAGATCGAATTGCAACAATATTCATGAAACTGTTCCTAAAATATCGAATATTTAAGGCTTCTAATTTTTTGCATAAGTAATCTGTTTTTTTGATGAATTTCTGCATATGATTTTTTAATCCTTTAGACCCATGTATATTTAAAATCATCCAAGTGGCAATAGCATTTGCCCCAGAACGAGATCCGCAAAGTGTATGGTCTAGTCCCTCAATATAACTGGCCTCTTTTGTCATCACATTATCTATCAACCCTTTTCTAATAAGAAAAATTCCTGTACCATAAGGTGCTTGTAACATTTTATGGCCATCTACTGAAACAGAATCAATATATGGATTTTCAAAATTGAATGTGCTATTAGGATTGGTAAATGGATAAATAAATCCTCCGAATGCAGCATCAATATGAATTTTATATTGGATATTCCTGGATTTATAAAGGTCAGTAATCTCACCTATACAATCAACTGAACCAAACATGGTAGTGCCCATATTTAACACAGTGATAAAATATTTAATACCATCACTTTTCATTTTTATCAATTGACTATCCAGTTTTTGAAGGTCAATCTTCCTGCTGTTGAAATCAACATTTAAAATGTTATAATTCAGTTGTAAAATATTGCAAGCTTTATACAGAGAATAATGAGTATCCTCTGAAAACAATACTACAATTTCATCATTTTTCGCGTTTAGAATATTTTTATAATAATCACGATAAATCCAAATAGCCTGTATATTACATTCCGTTCCACCTGGAGCAATATAGCCATCAAGAGTATTGTGCTTTGCTCTAAATATTTCTTCACCACAAATCCGAAGCAACTCTAATTCAATCTGCTGAGTGCCTTTAAATGATGGCAATGATTTATCGTAAGTATGAAGTCCTATATGATTTGGGTTCTCAATAAATGACCTGATATAAGGTGCATTCTCAAGGAAATCTGCGTCAGATGGGAATATTTTTGGATCAAGATAAGTTGCTGGTAATCCCAGAATATTGTTGTCATAAAAACTTGAATTTTGATCCAAAGCTTTCAATACTGTGGATTTTAATTCATCAAAGGATTTTTCTGGCCAATACATTACAAATAGATCAGATAAAGTTTTTTACACATTATTAATTAGGAATGGCCTAATGACACTCGATGTTTTTGAATTAGGGTAAATGCGATCGCATTTTTTCCCTTTTCAAATTGATTGCGTTTGTACTCATTGTAGGCAACCAAAAGGAGGGACACAAACAATCGAAAAGGTATTTTGCTAGCAATCCACCATTTCATATCGAGTGTCATAGCCAATTATTAATATTTGGGTCAATTAATCCTTCCCAAATTGAAATTTTTAAAAAACTTGTTCTAACTAAAACCCTTTAGGTTGAGGAACATTCCGTTAGTACCCATGTTCAGTTATTCAACTTCGAAAAAAATCTCGCCACGCTTTTATCCCCCGCTCGAAAAACCTTTTTAAGCACACCTTGTTCTAAAACATCCTTAGGTGCAAAAGGAACCTTCAATTTGTAAAAGATTGACAATTATTAATTCGATCCATCTAATAGGATATGCTTGTCCTATATTAATATAAAAATATATAACAAATCAAGTATTTAAGATATTTTATTCCTGTATTAGTTTTAGTCTAATTATGTATCTCTATTTAAAAATAATAAATTGAGCTCATTCAATTTTTTATTGACGGCATCAATTGATTTTTAACCCTTGAATTATTGGGGTTTATTATCAATGCTTTTTCGAAATGGTCTTTGGCGCCTTCTTTATTTCCATCTTCTAACTCAATAATACCTAACCAAGTATAGGTATCACTGTGTCCCCAATTTGGCTGGATGGGTTTTGGTGAATCTGTTATAAATAATTCTGCAGCTTTATTCAAATATAGCTTTGCACTGGCAACACCACCGCCAAATTGTTTTGGTGTGAATTTCATAGAAATACCGTTGATTAAGTTGATTCTGGGATTGTCCGGTTCGAGTGCCATGGCTTTCTCCATGAGTCGCCCAGACTTTGGACCATACCAAAATGCAGCCCAGGGCATAACCGCTATCTTCGTACCATAGAGTGAAGACATCATCGCATAGGCTTCAGCAAAATCGGGCTTCTCTTCTACCGCATCTTCCAAATGATCCAAACCGTCATTCGCGTATTTTTTAACTTGAGACTTATCATGTTTACTCATAGACAAATTCACCAATTGGTTGTCGCAATAAGCGATGTAATAATGAAGCAACCATGTATTCGTGTTAAGAGATAATGCTCGTTCAAAATGAGCTCGCGCTCCAAGCATTTCTTGCTCATTCCAATTCTGAATAGCCAATTCTATTTTTTCTTTTCCAATGATTATATAGTCATCTACGGCTTGTGAAAAACCAAAGGATAACATTAGGATTAAGATTGTTTTTTTCATTTCATTTTCCTTTTAAAAAGTGATTAAGTGATGGGGGCTTCATGTATTTACGATATTTATTAACTAACCACATGAAGACTTTTGGTTTTTTATAAATTGAGTGAAAAACCGAAATAGACATTTCGACCGTGGGTACTTTTCAATTCTGTCCGCTCCGAATAATCAGGTGAATAGATATATCCATAAACATTTTGTTTATCTAAAACATTGGAGATAGCCCCATAGATTACCAACATTTTTGCGCCGCCAAAAAAGTATACCCGACTCATAGAAAGATCTAATCTTTGCATGGTAGAGAGACGCGCTGAATTCCATTCATCCTTTGCAGGCGTGTAAGGCTTTCCCGTTGTGTATTTGTATGTTAAGCCCAACGAATTCACTGAAGCAATATTCATCTTCAGTGCTGCGGTTAAATTGTGATTTATGTCATAATCTGTCGGTGACAATTTCAAATGGGCCAACTCTTTTCGTTCCGATTGTAAATAGCTGTATGATACCCAACCAGAAATAATTGGCAAATTGCCTTTCAAAAATACGTCCGCGCCATAAGCGTATCCTTTTCCAGCATTGGTGAAATTGGCGACTGAATCTTCCAAAACGAGATTTGAATAATTCTTCTGATACAACTCCACCTTTAAGTTAGTAATCTCCGCTTTATACTCGTAACCCAAGATGGCATGGGTAGCCTGCATAGATTTCAGCTGCGGATTTCCATTCCATTCATCTCGATACTGCGCTTGGGGATATTGATGATAAATACCAGATGCCACTTTTAAAAACTGTGTATCTGATAATCTGTAATTCAGGGAAATACGCGGATCAATTTCTGTCTGCCGTGGATTAGCCAACACGTCCGATCGAAGTCCAATGGTTGAAAATAATCGCCGCGTCAGGTTCATTTCTGCTTCCGCATAAAAACCAAAATGGCGCGTTTTATAATTAATATCAAAGGTGCCTGTTTCAGCCGTTTCACTCAAATCATTTTGATCTAATGGATAGGTCATGGCAAGAATAGTCTTTAGTTCATCCCCAATGAATCCCGTATTCAATTTCATATTTTCTGAAACGGTAAATGATAAATCTGTCCGCCATTTCAAAAGGGAATCATCCATCTCACGGCTGATATTTCCCATAGTCATCCCTTGATTAAACTTATTGAGTGACAAACTGGATTTTACAACAAGACCCTTTCCAAATAAATGTCGCCATTGAATATTGGTAAGATGCGTGCTATTCTCGCTCATCATAATACCATCAAATGTAGGTGTTTCTACATGGATCCCAATTTCGTCCAAATTCGAATAATGAAATAGTTTTACTTGTCCAACAGCCGAGTATTTATAGACAGCGCTCACATTGCCATCCCAGCTGATGGGAACCTTTTTGAAACGATCTTCACCCCCGTTTACTTTGAATAAATATTTTGTATCAGAATAATTCCCGGAAAACTGGATCCCCATTTTTTCAGGCTCAATAAGCCATGCGCCCCCCAAAGATAATGCTGCTAAACCGGCGCCAATATTCACTGAGGATCGTGATGGTAAATCCAATGATTCCATGGCGAGAACACCGGACAATACATTTCCGTATTTAGCAGAAAATCCACCCGATGAAAAGTATGTTCCGGAAAGGAGAAACGGCGAAATCATACCGAAATAACCGCCAGTATCGGATTCATATTTATAAGGATGACTCAGGGTAGCTTGGTCTAAAATGACCGTTGTTTCAGAAACATCCCCCCCACGAACATACATCCCTGCCCCTTCGTCCACACTGTTCACGCCAGGGAAAGTCTGAATGGCACGAAATATGTCCGCCGACGCACCCGCTGTTGTAACAATATCCATCGTGGTGAGCGTTTGCCCTTCTTCATCCGCCATAGTAAAAGAACTGGCACTTACCGTCACCGGATCCATTTCCATAAATATTTTATCTAAAATCACGGCAATTGAGATCATATCTGATTTAACAAAAACGGAAAGGTCAACCTGTTCAAAACCGATATGGGATACCCGCAGAATTCGAGTGCCACCTAATTTAGTTTTAATAAGAAATTTACCGGTCGAATCGGTAATCGTTCCTTCGAGTGTATCCATGAAATATACATTTACGTAGGTCAATTTTTCCCCGGATTCAGAAGTGACATTTCCGCCAACGGTCAATAATTCCTGACCAATTAAAATTGATAATGATCCCAATATAAATAATGCCTTTCTCAACTTATTTCCCCTTTTGCAAATAGGATTGTAAAGACCTTAAATAAGATCTATAAGCATTTTTCCCTTTATTTGTGATTGCGCACATAGTGAGCGGTTTTTTTCCGGAAAAACTTTTTTCAATTGAAATGAATTCAACCTTTTCCAATTTTGATAAATGAGTGCTCAAATTGCCATCCGTCGTTTCAGTAGCATCCTTGATATAATTAAAATCAGCTTTGACCACTTGGGATAAAAGTGTCATAACCGCCAAGCGAACAGGCGCATGAATAACAGGATCGAGTTTATCGAATTTAGGCATTCGGAGAAGACTGAAATTTATTTCGCAATATGTACCCCGGAATGATATATCCAGGAATAATTAAAATTGCCATAACCAGTGAATGATAATGCCAATGGATCATCATACAAACAATAGCACCTGCGAACCAAAGAAGCGCTGACCATTGAAGTGGCTTCCAATCGAGAATCCTTCCGGTAACAAGAACACCAATCCAGATATTCATCATAATAATGGGATTTAAAGCCTTCATAGATATTATACCCATGGGGACGCCTAAAAATGCAATCAAAGACATGGATAACCCACAAGCCAGCCATAGGGACCCAATTGCTTGATCTGCAAAAGTTACGGCACCTTTTTTTCTATCTTGCCGTATTCCCGTTATTGTACTCAATATTCCACCGCTCATCATAATTGCAATCCACATTATTCCAATCCATTCACTTTGATTAAAAAACACAAAAATATATTGACTCACGCATGCGGATAAGATTAACCATCCCCACATGATAAAATGTGTGCCATTATCTGCAAAATTTCTTCGCGTCTTTTCTAACATTGCCTGAATGATCTTTATTTGTTCTTCCATAATATTCCCTTATAAGTTCAGCGCAAAGTTACTGCGAAGTACTTTGTAGCACAAAGTTGAATTTGAATTATACCATGTTATCATGGATATATTTTGCGTCCCCTAGTAAGTCTCTTGTTAAAGAAACTATTAATAGATTAAATTTCGGCACTGTTTTAGACAGAATAATTTTATCAATCTCAGGAGAATTAATAATGCGTAAAATAATGAACTTAGTTGTAATTACTGGTGTAGCAATCACCGCTATCTTTGCGGGAGATATTAAAGGCACAGTTAAATATGTAGGAAAAGCACCGAAAGCGAAACGCCTTCGTATGGATGCAGATCCCGTATGTGCCGCATCACATAAAGAAGCCGCTAGAACCGAATCTTTTATTGTTGATGCTGATGGCAACCTGGCAAATGTACTCGTTTACATAAAAGGCGTCAATTATAGTGGCAAAGCACCATCTACTGCTGCTACAATAGATCAGAAAGGCTGTGTCTACAATCCCCATGTAATGGGAGTCATGACCGGACAAACGGTAAAGATTCTTAACAGTGATGCCACGATGCACAATATTCATGCTTTACCTAAAGTTAACAGAGAATTCAACAAAGGTATGCCGAAATCACTCAAAGAAATTTCAACAGTTTTCGATAAAGCCGAAGATGTATTCGTTATCAAATGTGATGTGCATCCTTGGATGAAAAGTTATACACAAGTATTTGACCATCCTTACTTTGCCGTAACTGGCGCTGATGGTACGTTCAATATTTCTGATGTTCCCGATGGTACATATGAAATTATTGCTTGGCAGGAAAAATTCAAAAAGAAAGTCCTTACCCAAAGTGTTACTGTTAAAGGTGGGGCCGCTTCCGTAAACTTTGAATTCAAACGCCCGAAGAAAAAGAAATAGATAACTCTATATTTGTTATATTTTTAAAAAGCCTTCTCACTAAATATGTGGGAAGGCTTTTTTTATTTAGCTAATGGTTTGCATTATAGAAATTTTTAATTATACCAAACGCCAAAACCGCGACTTCTTAATTCCTCTCCTAACATTTCTTCAATAGCTTCCGCATCTTTTCGGGATGGGATTGGATTATACTTTTCATAAAAGTCAGGCCTTAGTTTAAGACCAAATCGTTTGGCATAAGTATTCGACTTATATCCTTCTTTATGCTGTTCGAAACGGACTTCAGGTTTTCGTGACGATTGTCCCACATATACACAACCATTCCCAGTCATGTAATTTGGGTTCTTTGACCTGAATTTTTTAATATCCGCTACAGCAGGATCAAGCTCAATAACATAAACATAATAGTGTTTCATTTGTAAATAGATAAAAAAAGCCCTCTCCGAAATTCGAAGAGGGCTTTTTTATTTAAGTCAATTATATATTACTGGATTAAATCGTCTTTTTCATTTTGCAAGTTTTCTTCTTACCACTCATTGCACAGGTTGATTTATCACCTTTTTTCGCACAAGTTGTTTTACCTGCTTTTTTACTCGCTTCTGAATGCTTGTCACAATTCCCATCTTTTTTATCACAGACTTTTCCTGCTTCATGAGTGCATTCTTTTTTACCAGCATCAGTTAAATCGGTTGAATTCAATCCATAAGTCACGCCCATTAATCCAATTAACAAGAAACCAAGAATTAAACTATTTTTGATTCGTTTCATTATTTCTCCGCTATTATTTATTGTCAAAATTTATGAATAATTTCTCATATCTTTTAATATGAAAAATAAAATTTGTTTTACCAGTCTTCGTCACCCCAACCGTCGTCATCTTCAATGACAAAACCATAACCTTCTTTAGCCAAATGGGCCTTAACAATTTTAGACACATCCGTAGGTCCGGAGACAGCCCAAGTAAAGTCTCGAATTGCTTCTAACAATTTTTCCGGATCAGAATGAAGTTTAGCCACATCTTTGCCCCAAGCTTCACGCACTGATTCAAGTGGCTCTTCCGATGGAATATATGGCGCCGGCATTTTTGTCCCAGGCATAACCTCTTGAGGATCCTTAAACCATTCAATGAGCCATTCCGGTCGCAACCGTTCTTTGGTTAAAGCTAAGTTTGGTCCCCAAGTTACAGCAGCTTGTCTCGGTTTTTCATTGCCGTAAAAGTGACAATTTTGACACCCACCCATGTCAGCAATAACATCACCTGCTTTATAAGCAACAGAGCGTTTGTTCACCGAATGGGGATTTTCATATGGAAGTGTCTGGCCATCCTTCAACTGGAAATATTTAATAATCGTATTCCAGTTATCATCAGTCATCATTTTAAATGTTGGCATCCGTACAGCCAAGTTTGGACGAATCATCGTTGGTTCTTTAAAAAACTTTAACAACCAATCCGGTTGTACTTTGCGTCCCTCGGTATCGAGCATTGGTGGTGCAAAAGATAAAACAATACCCCGATCTTCTGATGTTGCTTCATCTGCAATATCGCCCAACCAAGATGCAATAGTCGGTTTAATGGCACCACCATCCCCATCAATTGCGTGACATCCTTGACAGTTATATTGGCGAATGAGTTTTTCTCCTGCGGCGATGGCAATATTCCGTTCATTCTTTACAGGTAATTTAGTGGAGGGTATCTCATCTTTGACCCAACCCATGATAACTGTTGTGATTGCATCTAATTCCTGGTCATCCAACCCATAATGAGGCATCCGTAATTTATCCAATGGACCTTTTACCTTCATCTTATAAGAATGATCTTCTTGGGGAATCATATCGAATATACGGGGGTTATCAACTTTTCGTTTGAACCAATCCCATTTAGTATGAGGCAATTCATCATGAAAATAGCCGAAATCTAATTTGGAGATAAGTTTGCTGGCCTCGGTCGAAAGTGGTGTACCAATTGGTTTGGCATCTTCAAAACCATCAATATCATGGCAACTGAAACATCCATATTGGCGAATTAGTTTTCCACCAGCATAATTTAATTTTTGATCCAATTTCATGCCTGCCAGACGTGAATCCACCTCATCTTTTCTTAAAGTTGAACCTAAAAATTCTGAAACAATTATATTTAGTTCAGCTTCATCAATTTTTGGAACTGTTTCTTTTTCAAAGTCATGGTCACGATCACCCACTAAGTAAGCCGAAATATCTGACGCTTCTTTTTTAGTAAGTCGTAAATCAGGCATTTTTGTTGCAGGATGGTAACTTTGTGGATCACGAATCCAGTTGTACACCCATTTTTGGGTCGTCTTGGAACCAAGTTTTACAAGATTTGGCCCATGCTCACGGCGCATGGAATTCACTGATTTCAGTTCATCCAAGTCTTCTCCCTCTGTGGCATGACAACCTAAACAGCCTAAGGAGTTCACTAACATTTTACCATCCTCAGCATTGCCCTTATTAGGCAGACGATCCATTTTAAATTTTTCGCTACGATCAAACAAATATGAAACGATAGCATGGATTTCCTGATTCGACCGCTTTATTGATTCAGGATCATTATTATTTATTTGCTTAAAGAAATGAGGCATCCAGGAATTTTCCCTAAAAGCGCGTGGCTCATAAATCCATTTATAGGCAAAATCTTTGGTCGTCTTAGACGCGATCTTTCTTAATCCCGGCCCTGGTTTCGGTGCATCCTTTAATCCTTCAATTTCATGGCAACCGAAACAACCGCCTTTTTCTACAATGGACATTCCCAACGCTAATTTTGGCGATTCTTTTACAGGAATGGCGCCGGCATGACATTTGAGGCATGACGCTTCTACATATTTCATAGGCAGCATGGGTGTATCCCAATGGTGTAACGGATCCCATTCTAAATCTTCTTTCCAACGTTTGGCCATTTCATCATTATCAGGACTGTGAGATGATGAATTGAAACCTGTTCCACGGCCACGGCCAGCATGGCAACCGGTACACCCATATTCATTCATGGGGTGAGGAGAATTAGATCCAAGATATAGATCTAAATTAGGGTGGGTGGTATAGGGCTGAGGTACCTCTTCAAATCCTTTTTTATCAATCCCCATATGGCAGGTCATACATCGATCTACTTTTGGGACTCCCATAAAAATCATATCATCTTCAATATCTTTGATGACAACCTGTTTAACATCATAGTATGGATCAATAAAATCTAGGACTGGAACATCCCGGACGATATTTGCAATTTTATTAGAAAATGACATTTCCGCCGGATCGATTTTAGTCAATTTCCTCACTAACAAATCTTTATCTCGGGCAAGGGCAGTAATGGCATCGTTAGCTTTTTTTAACGATTGACGAATTTGTTTTAATTCATTATTGGCCACTTCAATTTTACCGACAATAACTTCCGCTTTAAATTTACTGGAAGAGGTGAGCGCGGAAAGATTCTCGAATATTTTATTTGTCGTTTTTAAGTTACCATGGCCATGCTGTGCCTGTTCAAAATTATATTTAGCCACATCCATATCAGCTTTTGCAAACTGATAAATTTGATTTTTGGCATAAAGAACAGCCTCTAAATCTTTAATGTTGCCTTGAATAGATTTAATCTCTTCTTGGCGGGATTCAATTTCATTTTGGGCAGTCTCTAGTTGATCCTTCAGAGCGGAAAAATCTTCATTTTCTTCCAAGTTAGAATTGGCTTCCGCAATGTCTACGCGAGTTCTCTCAATTTCTAATTCTCTGAATTCAATTTGATATTTTTTCCATGGACGATTGAAATCATTCGCAAATGTCAATAACCATATAAAGGCAAATAATAAGCTAGAAATAGCAAACCATTTGTTGAGCTTCAGGATGTTATAATAACGTTCTTGTTGATTAATCATTAGTCAGACTGATTCTCAGCTTAGAAGTTGAAAAAGTATTCCGGAATTGAAATAATGTATTTCAGATTAAACATCCATCTTAAATACATTTTGATGGGCAATGTAAGAGCTGCAAGGATTAACACGATAAATAATGAATATCGCGCCGTACCAAGTCGCTCAAATATGTCTTTAAGTTTTGTCTTTGCCAATAAAGGAGGTAAGATCAAAAAATATCCAAGAACGAGGATTATACCCCAAATTTCCCTGAATAAAATATTCCCTGGCAAACCAGTACTCATCCACTTCACATAAATAAATTCGGATAGATTAACATTGGTTAATGCTTCAACTTTGTGGCTATCCCAATATTCGAATGGGCCAAAAAAGTTCCAGTTGGGACCGCGCAGAACAGTACCTATCACTATGAGCAAATCCCATAAAACAAGCCAGCCAAACATAAAGATTGAAATAGAAAGTTTCCTGTTCTTAAAACTGTAATAGCCCGATCCTCCCGGATTATTATCCAAATAAGGAATTGCCATTAATCCCACGATAATCAAACTGGGAAGCACCACACCGGCCATCCATGGATCGAAGTAAACTAACATTTCCTGAAGACCTAAAAAGTACCATGGTGCTTTTGCAGGATTCGGTGATTCTGACGGATTTGCAGGTTCTTCTAATGGCGCTGGCAACCCTATGGACCAAACCAGCATAAAAGCAGATAATAAAATTATGGATATCAATTCAACGTAAACCAGATCCGGCCAAACCAATACTTTATCATTAGGGGCGTCGTATTGTTCATCTACTGGTTTTCCTGCTTCAACCAATTCGTCATTTCTATATGCCTGGCTCATTGAGAGCCAGGTAAAAAAGTAAACTAAGAAAATTAAACCAGCGATAGGAACATTATCCGGTTTAAGCATGATTGCGCTAAAATCAGGGTCACTCAAACCAAATACAAAAAAGCCGATCAGGATAGCACTAAAAATCCATAGTGATTTTTTATTCCACAAACCATCAAATTTCAAGCGACGATGCCACTTTTCAAACCATGCAGTTGGTGGAAAAATAAAGAAAAAGATAAGGAAAGTGAAGGTGACAAGTATCGTTGGTTTCGACAGTGTATCGATTAAATGTTTAAATGTTTCCATATTTATACCGGGGTAGAAATCCCACCATCTTTACGAATGCGCCAGAAGTGAACAGCCATGAAAATCATAATAATAAATGGCAGTCCGATACAGTGAAGGACATAAAATCGAAGCAATGTGGCTTCTCCTAAAAATCGGCCACCAATTAAAGCAAATCTTATATCACTTGCTACTGTAACAAAATTAATATCTCCAATGGCAAGCATTGCAGCACCGGGTCCTTCGCTACCCAAAAATGGTGTTGCACGAGCCATATTTGATCCAACCGTTATGGCCCAAATAGCTAACTGATCCCAAGGAAGCAAATAGCCTGTAAAGCTTAAGAGCAATGTTAATAGTAAAAGAATAACACCAATAGCCCAGTTGAATTCTCTTGGCGGTTTGTACGAGCCAGTCATGAAGACACGAAACATATGGAGCCAAACTGTGATGACCATGGCGTGGGCACCCCAACGATGAATTTCTCGCATAATCCCAAAGGGTACTTGCTCGGCCAAATCAATAATATCGGTGTAAGCATACTCAATTGTAGGACGGTAATAGAACATGAGTAAAATGCCGGAAATGGTTAAAATTAGAAATATAAAGAATGAAAGTCCGCCCATACACCAAGTGAATTTCAATTTAACCGCATGCTTAGGTAGGCGTACCGGATGCAGGTGTAAAAAGACAGAATTCAACACGACCATCATCCGTTGACGACGTGATTTCGGTACACCACCACCACGGAAGATCGAGGTCCAAACCTGTCCCTCGGCTAACCTTTTTAACAATCCTTTTTTCTCAGCCATAAATTACTCTTATACTTTCAAGAAGGCTTCAGTGTCACCCCACTGGCCTTTTTCCTGTTGATATTTTTGTGTCTTATCTACAATGATTTGTCCATCGTCAGCCAAAACGATTCTATATCGTTCTAATGGGCGAGGCGCAGGACCTTCAAAGTTGATGCCTGTCTTACGAAATCCACTACCGTGGCATGGACATTTAAATTTTTGTTCGGCGGAAAGCCAGTTTGGCGTACAACCTAAATGGGTACAAGTGGTAGAAAGAGCATATATTCCTTCATCATTCCTTACAATCCAAGTACCATATTTCATTTTCCAGCGAAGATCAACTTCACCGACTTGATAATCTTCAGGAAATCCCGCACGAAATGTCTGTACAGGTTCAAATAAAACATTTGGGAAAAAGAAACGGAGCATCATGGTGAAAAATCCACCAGTAGCCGCTACAAATGCGAGCCATCCTATGGATAACCATGAGAAGAATGAACGGCGTGTAACTTGAGAACCGTCATCAGCTTTGCCTAACGCAGCAGGTGGTGGGCTGGAAGGATTTACGGTTGTGGTTTTTTTCTCGGTTGCCTCGGACATAATAAACCTTATTCGAATTGTGTTAATGCTAATCGGGCAGCTTCACGAATTTTTAAATTCGAATCACTCTCCCGCAATTTCTCTAATAAAATTTTCAATTCTAAATCTTGAATAAAAGGAGAAACATTAATAGCCACCATCATGGCCTGAACTTGCTCGATTTCATCAATATTAGGAAATGAATCTAAATAATTTCTATCTAAGAGGTCTAATAAAATTCTTTGCCCACTTGAATCTTTTTGTTTGGCCAAAGCAATAGCTGCATCCCACCTTACATTCGCTTCCGGATCCGCCATCATTCCCTTTAAAGCAAGGATGGATGAAGCATCGCCAATCTTTCCCAAACTGATGACAGCCTGGAGGCGAACTTTAGAATCACCGTGATCCAAAATGGACATCAATGGATCCACAGCAGAATTGTGGCCGATATTTCCTAATGCATGGGCAGAAGTCATAACCATCTCCGGTTCAGAATGTCCCAAAGATTTTATCAATGTTGAAGCATAACGAGCATCTTTGGTGGCACCCATTGCAAGGGCTAAATATTGTATAACTCGAATATCCCGATCGTTGGAAGAATATTCGAAAGCGGAAATCATTTCAAAAACAAAGCGATCATCGGATGGAACCATTTCTGGATTGGATAAAATTTTGGATAATTCAAATGCTCCCTGCCATCGCTTGGTTGTACCGCCAATTTTTACATCTTCTAAATAATCCTGAGCTCGATTTGGCTCAGCCGTCATAATGCGAACAACCAAGAAAATAAGGACAGCAAATATTGCAATAATAAAAGGAACAACAAAAAAGCTGTGAACAATCACCCTAAGTGCTGATTTTTTCTCTGGTTGCTGTTCTGTTGTTTCTTGATTTTCCATAAAACTTTCTACAATTCTGTACCACGGAAAGGATTCCTCTACCCTTCACTACGAAGATCAAGCTCCCACAATTTGAGAGCCATTAATTCTTTACGATTGTGCCGCGGAAAGGACTCGAACCTTCACATCTTTCGATACTGGTTCCTAAGACCAGCGTGTCTACCAATTCCACCACCGCGGCATGTTAATTGTATTTCATCACCTTGCCCAATTTGCTTGGGCACTGAAACGAGGATTTTTGTTATTAAAAAAGCCCGGAATATTACAATTTCTATTCAGTTCTTAAAATAATTAATGCGAATTATTTTCCAATGCATTCTGAAGATCGGCTTTCAAATCAGCAACGTCCTCTATCCCCACTGAAAGTCGAATTAATGTTTCTGTAATACCCATTTCCAATTTGGATTCTTCCGGAATAGCGGCATGGGTCATATTGTATGGCACACAAACTAAACTTTCTACGCCTCCTAAACTTTCGGCCAAGGTGAATAATTCCAATTTTTTGAGAAATCGATCACGAGCTTCAATTGTCCCCACATCAATAGATACCATATTGCCAAATATCACTTCCCCGCTTGGTGTCTGCTGTTGTTTTATTGCAATCTTGTGTTGCGGATGGTTTTTGAGTCCCGGATAAATGACACGACTTAAATTTTCTTGGTCAGCCAACCAATTGGCCAATTCATTGGCATTGTCAGAAGCCTTTTGATAACGAAGTCCCAGCGTCTTTGTAGAACGTAATAATATCCAATTATCAAATGGACTTGGGACTCCACCTGTAGCCTTTAATAAAAAGCGAAGGCGCTCATCTAAGTCATCACTATTTGTTGTTAAAACGCCACCCAATATATCTGAATGGCCCGACAATGATTTTGTTGAACTTTGCATCACAACATCCGCGCCTAAATCCAATGGCCTTTGGCCATAAGGACTCATAAAAGAATTATCGACACTTAATAAAACACCTGCTTCTTTACAAATGGCAGCGGTGGTTTCAATATCGCACAATTCTAATAGTGGATTTGTAGGAGTTTCCACATGAACCAACTTTGTATTGGGTCGAATATATTTTTTAACCGTTAATGGATTTCGCGTATCGATCCATTCAAATTCCATCCCTTGACGCTTCAGTACATTCATGGACATACGGTATGTACCCCCATATGTATTTCGGGAAATAAGAATATGGTCACCTGCATCAAATAATTGAAACAGTGCGGTCGTAGCAGCCATACCTGTGCTGAAGCAAATTGCATATTTGGCATTATCCAGAGCGGCCAAATTTTCTTCCAATCGTTGGCGTGTTGGGTTTTGGACACGTGAATAATCAAAGCCTCGCGTTTGACCTACCGCATCCTGTTTAAAAGTAGAAGTTAAATGAATAGGGGGTGAAACGGATCCCGATTCTTTATCCGCTTCATTGCCAACATGAATTGCTTTCGTGGAAAATTTCCAATTCTTTTTTACCATAATTATACCTGAGTATATCCTTGTCCTAAATATTGCTGGAGTTTTTTATACTTCACTTCTACCTGTTTTCCACTGGGGCTGACCAGTTTTATTTTATCGTTACGACCGACTTTTTCATCTACATGAACTGGTTGTTTTGGCACACCAGAAGATGCGGCAGCTTGTTCTTGCATAGATGGCCCTGAGAAGCCCATCCCCGTAGATTCATCATGTTGGGTTTGGACATTTCTAGCTTTGCTTACGGGCATTTGGGGCGCTTCTGCCATACCTTGTATCTGGGTTCTATACAATCGCTGAACGGTTTCTTCGGTCGTATCCGCCATCATTTGCTGAAACATTTGAAATCCTTCAGATTTATATTCCAAAAGAGGATTTTTTTGACCGTATGCCCGAAGGTTTATTCCTTCGCGTAATTGATCCATAGCGTAGAGATGATCTTTCCATTTTTCATCGATGGTGCGTAAAACAACAAATTTTTCAAAACCGCGCATCACTTCTGTAGGCAATAAAGATTCCCGTGTTTGATATACTTCTTTTGCTTGGTCTAATACAAAACTCCGTACATCCTCCAGAGATATATCATCATGCCCAACCGTAGACTGAACAGACTCTAAACTGGCATCAACCAAAAGGTGAGAAGATAGGTTTTGTTTAAGGTTATCCCAATCCCAATTCTGTGGACCGGTATCTTCCATGCGGCTTAATTCATCGTCCACAAATTCATCCACCATGTCAAACAAACTGTCAGAAATATCTTCATCATTCAATGCTTGGTTTCGGATGTCATAAACTACCTGCCGTTGTTGGTTCATTACATCATCATATTCCAACAAATGTTTACGAATACCAAAGTTGCGTTGCTCTACTTTTTTCTGGGCATTTTCAATCGCCCTTGTCACCATTTTCGCAGTAATGACTTCACCTTCTTCTGCGCCGAGTCTATCCATAATGCTGGCGATTCGTTCACTATTGAACAGGCGCATGAGGTCATCCTCTAAGGATAAATAAAACACACTGGAACCAGGATCACCCTGTCTTCCGGAACGACCCCTTAATTGAAGGTCAATTCGTCGGGACTCGTGCCGTTCTGTACCAATAATATGGAGGCCGCCTAATTCTTTCATGCCATCGCCAAGTTTAATATCTGTACCACGGCCGGCCATATTAGTGGCTATTGTAACGGCACCGCGCTGCCCTGCCCTTTCCACGATATCTGCTTCGCTGGCATGCTGTTTTGCATTCAATACACTGTGAGGAATACCTCGGCGCTTCAGCATGCGTGATAGTAATTCTGATGCTTCCACTGAAATTGTACCGACCAAAGTTGGTTGCCCTTCTTGGTGGCAAGAGGAAATTTCATCAATCACACCATTGTATTTTTCTCGGGTAGTTTTATAGATTAAGTCATTCCTATCATCACGAACGATAGGACGATTGGTGGGAATGACCACCACTTCTAGATTATAGATAGATCCGAATTCTTCTGCTTCTGTTTCCGCCGTCCCGGTCATACCTGCCAGTTTATCATACATCCTGAAATAATTTTGGATGGTGATGGTGGCCAAGGTTTGGGTTTCCCGCTCTACCGTAACTTTTTCCTTTGCTTCCAATGCTTGATGGAGACCATCACTATAACGGCGTCCCGATAGGATTCGGCCTGTGAATTCATCCACAATTTGGACACGACCATCGGTAACCACATACTCAACATCCTTTTCATAAAGAGTATAGGCCCGTAGCAGTTGAGTCATGTTATGAATCCGCCCGGATTGGTCTGCGTGAAATTGATGTGCTTTTTCTTTTTCCTGGTCTTTTTCTTGCTTGGACAAGTCTTCATTATCATCAATATCATGGAGAAGTACTCCTAGATCAGGAATGACAAAAGCATCCGGATTGTCTGGCGCCAATGTATTTCGGCCCATTTCGGTAATATCGATTACATGTGTTTTTTCATCAATACTGAAATATAGATCATCATCCACTTCATGAAGTTTTTTGTCCCGCATAAATTCAGATTCAACCTGATGGGCAAGTTTTTTGGTCCCACCTTCCTGGAATACTTTCATCACTTTAGGATGCTTAGGCATTCCCCGCAACGCTTGCAGTAGTTTATATCCAGCATCCCGGTCCTTACCCTCTTTCATGAGGGATTCACCTTCAGAAACAATCTGAGCCACAAGGGCATTTTGCATCCGTACAAGGTTTTGAATCAACGGACTTAAATCTGAGAAGGATGTATCCACTGGTGCATCCACAGCACCGGAAATAATCAGCGGTGTCCTTGCTTCATCAATTAAAACAGAATCCACCTCATCCACAATAGCATAGGCATGATCCCGCTGCACTTGGTCATCCTGTTGTAATGACATATTGTCTCGGAGATAGTCAAAGCCAAATTCATTGTTGGTACCGTAAGTAATATCGCAACTATAGTTTTGTCGTCGTTGATTCGGCGTCATATTATTTAATATAAATCCTACAGTAAGTCCCAACCGGCGATAGACTTCGCCCATCCATTCGGCGTCACGTTGAGCCAGATAATCGTTCACCGTAATAAGGTGAACACCGCGACCGGTAAGCGCATTGAGATAAATCGGAAAAGCAGCTACGAGTGTTTTCCCTTCACCCGTTTTCATTTCGGCCACATTACCGCGATGAAGAATAATGCCCCCTAAAATCTGCACATCATAAGGGATCATTTCCCAACCCAACTCACGGCCGACAACTTTCCAACTAGTGCCACACATCCGTACGCAGGTCTCTTTTACCATAGCAAATGCTTCCGGTAAAATTTCTTCTAACCGATCGTGTTCAGCCAAAAGAACAAATTTATTGGCTTCGTCTTTATCGGTAATAGTTTTGGCGGCCTTTGCTTCTGCTTCTTCCCGTGCGGCAATAACCGATGCTTTCAATTCTTCAGTTCGCGCTCGCAATTCATCATCGGATTTTGATTTAAGCCCTTCCGCAAATTGATTGACTTGATCAACCATGGGCATCAATTGCTTCATTTCCCGATCTGAGCGGGACCCAAAAACTTTTTTAATCAAATTATTTATCATGAAATTTTGTCCTTGGCGTCTTTAGCCATAGATTTATATACATTATCCAATACACCATTTACAAAACTGGAACTGTCTTCAGTACTATATTGTTTAGCCATTTCAATTGCTTCACTGATGGATACTTTCGGCGGCACATCATCTATGAAATATATTTCACTAATTGCCACCATGAGGAGAAGCCGATCTAAAATAGCTACCCGGCCAAATTCCCAATTATTGAGACGATTTTCAATCTGCCCTTCACACCACTCTTTATGATCCATAGTAGCATCAAATAAGCTGGTAATAAAAAGTTGCATTTTTTTATCATATTGCTTTCTATCTAAAGCATCTTTTAAAACTTTAGTTCGATCTTCCCCGGTTATTTCATGAGCATAAAGCGCTTGGAGAACAGCAACCCGCCCTTGCCTTCTCGGATGTGAATTACCCTTTGTCACGTTTCCCCATGAAATTCTTTTTCGGTAAATAGAAATTTTTCAATTTAGAAATATCTTCCATTCGTTTTTCTGCCACCATATTGGCCGCTTTATATGTTGGAATATTGTTGTCTTCCGCCAATTTAAAAATGGTGAGCAGGATATCGTAGATGGATTCGGCCTGACTAAAAGCCCTTTCCCGATTATAACCTTCAATTTCATTAGCAACATTTATCAGTCCACCAGCATTCACGGCATAATCAGGCGCATAAAGGATCCCCCGATCTTTGAGCATTTGTCCATGTTCTGATTCAACCTTTAGTTGATTGTTGGCAGCGCCAGCCACAATGCTGCATTTTAGATTTGGAATAGTTTCATCATTCAACGTGGCACCTAATGCACAAGGAGCATAGATATCCACATCCAAATCGTAAATATCATCGGGGCCAACAGCTTCAACGCTAAATTCATCAACCACCCTTTTAATACTTTCATCAAAAATATCAGTTACATATACTTTTGCACCTTCTTCACAAAGATGTTTCACCAAATGATATCCTACGTGCCCCACACCTTGTACAGACACTTTAAGTCCTGAAACTTCATCTCTGCCTAACTGTTTTTTAACGGCTGCTTTTAATCCCGCAAATGCACCAAAAGCCGTGACAGGAGATGGATCACCACTACCACCCAAGGCACGAGAAATACCGGTCACATACTGGGTTTCCATTCTCACCCACTCCATATCATTCACGGATGTACCCACATCTTCTGCGGTGATATACCGACCGTTGAGTCCTTCAACAAAACGTCCGAAAGAACGAAATAAAATTTCTGTTTTTTGTTTTTTGGCATCGCCGATGATGACCGCCTTACCACCGCCTAAATTCAAGCTGGCAATGGCTGCTTTATAGCTCATCCCTCGGGAGAGTCGCAACACATCTGTCAATGCTTCATCTTCACTTTCGTAATTCCACATCCTGCAACCACCCAATGCGGGGCCGATTGTTGTATCATGGATGGCGATGATGGCTTTTAAACCGGTATCAGGATCGTTGCAAACAACAACCTGTTCGTGATCTTTCGCATTCATAGCTTCAAATACAGACTTCATATCAACTCCTTTGTTTTAGGACGAGACCGGGTACACCCAACTGTAGGGATCATCTATTTCTTCTCGCTGGATACCCACTAAAGTTTTTCTTAATTCTGTGGCCGCTTCACCCATATTCCCATCATGGATCAAATGCGTTTCTCCACGGTAAGTCACCCGACCAACAGGCGTTACCACTACAGCCGTACCGGTGCAAAATACTTCATCAGCGGTAAATATATCTTCCAGCAAGAGATCGCCTTCAATCACATTTAACCCCAAATGATCTTCAGCCAATTTTATGATTGAATTTCGTGTAATCCCCGGCAGGATTGATCCCGCCAGTTTTGGTGTCACCAACTCATTCCCTTTACGCATAAAGATATTTGCAGATCCCACTTCTTCAACAATCTTTTCATTATCTGCTCTGAGATAAAGAACTTCATCAAATCCATCTGCTTTTGCTTCCATTACTGGTTGGAGCGAAGCGGAATAATTGCCGATGGCTTTTACATTACCGATACCTTTTGGTGCCGCTCGATGGTAGGATTCTGAAGCAATCAAATTGAGTGGTTTAATTTTTCCTTTAAAATATGATCCCACAGGCGCGGTGTATACCATAAAAGTATATTCATTGGCAGGAGCCACACCCAATGTGGGTGCGGTTCCCCAAAGAACAGGGCGGACATACAAGCCCCCTTTGCCATAGGGCGGAACAAAATCAATATTATCCTGGACAACCTGTTTTACAGCATTAATAAAATAATCCAATGGAATTTCAGGCATGCAAAGACGTTTCGCAGATACAGCAATCCGTCGCCCATTCATTTCGGGGCGAAATAATACAATCCGATCTTTGGCTGAATGAAAGGCTTTCATACCCTCAAAAATCCCCTGTCCATAATTCAATACACCGGCCGCTGGAGATATTTCAATATTTCCAAAGGGGATTAAACCGCCATTTTTCCATTCATCATCAACCTTACATGTAGATTGCCACATACTGCGGGTGGGATGCACACTAAACCCTAAGTTCTCCCAATCAATATTTTGTTTTTTTAATTCCATTATCTTCCTGCCAGCAATTCCCGCGCAATAACCAATTCTTGTATTTCTGATGTTCCTTCATAAATCTGTGTAATCTTTGCATCTCGCATCAATCGTTCCACACCCGTTTCACGGATATAACCATATCCACCAAATATTTGCACACATTGGGTTGAGGCATCCATAGCCACTTTGGAGGAAAAGTTTTTTGCCATTGCCGCTTCTTTTGCGAATGGCTTTCCTTCATCTTTTAATTTAGCTGCACGATAGATCAATAATCGCGCCGCATCCACATGGATGGCCATTTGCGCCAACATGGTTTGAATCGAACCAAAACTACCAATCGTTTTACCGAACTGCTTTCGTTCATTGGCATATTCAATTGAACGGGCCAATGATTCAACCGCAATACCTAAGGCTTGGGTGGCAATCCCAACCCGACCGCCATCTAAAGTACCAAGAGCAATTTTAAAACCGCCCCCTTCATTGCCTAATCGATTTTCTACAGGAACTTTACAATCCTCAAAATACAGCTCACAAGTATCAGAACCGCGTATGCCCAGTTTGTCTTCTTTTTTCCCAGTAGAAAATCCGTCAATTCCTTTTTCAACAATAAAGGTAGAAATGCCTTTGTTCCCTATACCTTTTTCTGTCAGACACATGAGTAAAACAACGTCAGAAGTGATACCATTGGTTACCCAATTCTTGGTGCCATTAATAATATAATGATCCCCATCACGCTTTGCGAATGTGCGAATATTGCTCGCATCGGACCCGGATTGTGGCTCCGACAATGAAAAAGCGCCTAGCCATTCACCGCCGGCAAGTTTGGTTAAATATTTTTGCTTCTGTTCTTCTGTCCCGAATTTATACAAAAGCTGACAAACTAAAGAATTATTCACAGACATGACCACAGCTGCAGATGCATCTGCTTTGGCGATTTCCTCCATGGCAAGGCAATACGAAATAGTGTCCATCCCTGCGCCGCCATATTCTTCTGGTATCATCATACCCATAAAACCCAGCTCGCCCATCATTTTGATTTGCTCTTTGGGGAATTCCGCCTTTTCATCACGATCAATCACGCCGGGACGCAATTGATCATTGGCAAATTCCCTTGCTGTTTTCAGGATGAGTTGCTGTTCTTCAGTTAAGTTAAAATCCATTTTTTATCTCGTAATGACCAATGCAGATGCTTCACCGCCACCGATACAAAGAGTAGCCAAACCGGTGTGGACATTCCTGTTTCTCATGGCATGGATCAACGTTGTAAATATGCGTGCGCCACTTCCACCAATGGGATGGCCAATCGCAATGGCGCCACCATTTACATTTACCTTTTCACGATCCAATTTAAATTCATCGATGGGCGCCATTGCTACAGGAGCAAATGCTTCGTTAACCTCCCACAAATCTATTTCTTGTGCTGTAAGCCCAGCTTTTTCTAACACTTTTGAGATGGCTTTCATAGGCGCCGTGGTAAACCATTCCGGTTCATGGGCAGCAGAAGCTTGGGCAACAATTGTTGCCAAAGGCGTTAACCCCAATGCTCGGGCTGTTTTACCGGACATTAACATAATCGCTGCTGCACCATCATTGATCTTTGATGCATTGGCTGCAGTGATGGTACCTTCTTTTTCAAAGGCAGGACGGAGCTTTACCATTTTTTCAAAATTGGCTCGCCCAGGTTCTTCATCTTTTTCTACCACTAGTGGATCCCCTTTGCGCTGGGGGACTGTAACAGGAACTATTTCATCAGAAAAAGATCCATTCTCTTGAGCGGCTTGAGCACGGGAGTAGGAAGTTTTGGCAAATTCGTCCTGCGCCTCCCGGCTGTATTTTTTTTCACTGGCGCACAATTCTGCGCAATTACCCATATGTTTATCGTTGTACGCATCCCATAGTCCGTCAATAATCATGGAATCAATTACTTGACCGTGACCCAAGCGATGGCCATCCCGACCTTTCGGAAGCAAGTAGGGCGCCTGTGTCATATTCTCCATACCGCCAGCGATAACAATTTCTGCATCCCCTGTTTGAATGGCTTGGGTACCTAACATAACAGCCTTTAACCCGGAACCACACATTTTGTTGATGGTGAGGCATTCCACTGAATCAGGGAGACCGGCACCAAGAGCGGCTTGACGTGCCGGTGCTTGACCTTGTCCTGCGGAAAGAACGTTGCCCATAATCACTTCATCGACAGAACCAGGATCAACATTTGTTTCTTCCAGAACGGCTTTGATGGTGATGGCGCCTAATTTATGTGCGGCAATGGATGACAGGGCACCTTGGAATGCGCCTACGGGCGTTCGTATAGCGGATACAATTACTACGTCTCTTAATTCAGACATAAAAAATCTCTCGAATTTTGGGTATGATGAAATAATCAGCGGTTGCTGAGTGGACGGGCGAGCCGATAAATTGAATGTGCTTAATCAATGAACAGTGTCTATTATTTTTATTTAAAAAGTTTTCGGTGGGCACACACCGAGAATCAGTCTTCAAAAGTGCCGAGAAGTTAACACAATTCGTCTGTGATTTTTAATGAATTTGAAATCTTGATTTTTCTGATTAACCAACAATGGAAATTAATTACTGGTCCTTCTGATCGTACGCATTTATGATATCCCGAACCAGTTTATGTCGCACCACATCAGAAGCATCCAATTTGCAAAACCCAATCCCGTCGATTCCCTGCAATAGATCAATGACTTGAAGAAGACCCGATTTCGTTTTTGAAGGTAAATCAATCTGGGTGATATCTCCCGTAATAATGGCTCTAGAATTCACGCCCAATCTGGTGAGAAACATTTTCATCTGCATGGTGGTGGCATTTTGGGCTTCATCCAAAATCATGAATGCATTATTGAGGGTGCGACCGCGCATATAGGCTAAGGGAATAATTTCAATCGTATTGTTAGCCAATAACGGTTTCAACCGTGAGGCCGGCATCATATCACCCAAGGCATCATAAAGGGGTGTTAAATATGGATCCACTTTCTCTTTAAGGTCTCCCGGGAGGAATCCTAGGTTTTCACCCGCTTCTACCGCCGGTCGGCAAAGAATGATTCTATCCACTTCACGATTATCCAAAGCAGCCACGGCGAAAGCCACTGCCAGATACGTTTTTCCGGTCCCAGCAGGGCCTACAGAAAAGACAATATCATTTTTCCTGACAGTATTAATGTATTCTTCTTGACCCTCAGTCCGACCGGAAATAGCGCCTTTGCGACCATAATGGACAACTAAATCCAACTTTTCTGATTCATGACCATTTTGTGCTACTGTCACATTGATAAGCGTTTTTACATCTCCTTGAGTGAGGGACCCTTTTCGATTCAGGGTTGATCCCATTTCATGAAATACTTCATGTATGATAGCGACCTCTTCTTCTTCGCCATCAATTCTTATTATATTTCCCCGCACAAGGATATTGCTGGCGAAAGCATCTTCCACCAATTTTAGGTTAGCATCAGCCGGACCGAAAAGCTGGCCCAGATCAATGCCTTTCATTTCAATTGTCTTTTCCATAACCTCAAATAATATGATTAACTTTAAGATAGAATCTAGTCAATTTCACAAGGAAATCATCAGCCTTGATTGAGGCTTCAGCATCATATGAAAATTAAGCATTTTATTCTTCTGATTGGTATTTGCCTTTTGGGAACAAGTTGCGCGACAAAACCAACCGTTTTCAGTCAATATTTTTCTAAAGAGAAAAATATTCAATTCTTAGTGGAGAAAGGTCAATCCCATTGGGAAAAACGAATCAATCCGGATGATGCGAAAATGGCCCGCCTCTTCTTAGCCAAAGCATATAACCTTGATCCCAACAATGGTGAAGCGTCAGCCCTCTACTCACAATCTTGCCATTTTATCGGCCATTACTTAGAGGAGGATCAAACCAAATCTGATTCATTATTTTTAGAAGGTATGGAAACAGCCTGGGATTTTATTCTCGCCACCAATGCTTACCAAGAAGGGTTTGCATTGACTGAAGGAGATTCAACTGCAAAAATGATTGGCGGCATTGAAAATACACCCCAAGAAATGATACCCATTTTATATTGGTGGGTGGCCAATTATTCCCGCTACCTTGTTACAAAATCTGTAATGGAGCGTCTTTCCCAGAGGGATATAATTGAAACTGCTCTCCATCGTATTCTAGCGGTTAATCCTAATTTCTTTTACTACGGCGCCCATAGGATATTTGGTGGAATTTATGCTCGCCTTCCCGGCGTGGAGTTAATTCTCTCCGAGAATAATTTCGCAAAATCCATTGCAGGAAGTCCAAATTATTTGGGCACTTTTGTTATTCGCGCTCAGTACCTCCATACCAAAAGTGGCGACCGGGAACAATTTGTGAAAGATCTACAATTTGTCCTTAATGCTGATCCTACGCTTCTACCGGAGGTGTCCCCAGAAAACTTAATCGAGCAGAGTAAAGCACGCAAACTCCTGGAGAAGGAATCTGCGCTCTTCGAATAATTTTTGCGCTTTTCTCTGGCAGATTACCCCTCGACTGACTCAAATTAGACCATGATTTTGAATATGGTCTTGTGGAGTTTTATTACCCTGACCAGCATCATCTTGCTGATCTTCTTCATTCCATATCGCCTGGCGGTCACTGGCCATGTCCAATGGCAAGAGAGAAAAAAGTCCGGAAATGCAACCATCAATTTCGGCGGCGCACATCGCGGCATTACCATTTCTCCCTTTCCAACAATCAAAATTGGGTTTGGTGAATTTGACCATCCTATCTTTTCATTTTCACTCCCCAAGAAAAAAGAGTCGCCCGTGAAAAAGGAGAATAGTAAAAAACAAAAATCAAAGACTAAAAAGAAAATTCCATATTTTAAAATCGGCGAATCAACAATGGGTGAAATCCATTTTGACCAATTCTATCTTAATGGCGATATTGGTTTACCCAACCCCATGCATACGGGTATTATCTATGGCTGGAGCCAATCTCTGAGAAATTTAATACGCAGTAAAAAATTCGATATTGAGATTAATCCACAATTTAACAATCGCTTTGAAACAGATATTAGGGGCCAATTCAGACTGCGTTTTACCCCCGGTAAAGTTTTGTGGCAGGCGGGAAAAACTTATTTTAAATACAAGAAGTGAAAGGGACGCAATGAATATTTCAGAATTAATTAAAAATACACTAAACGAAGCACAAGAACTTATGAGCTCACGGACGGTTGTGGGTGAACCCATTAAAACTGATACCCATACGGTAATACCCGTCTCAAAGGTTATGTTTGGATTTGGCGGTGGAGGTGGTAAAGGTAACGAAAAAGGGAAAGCGGGCACCGGACAAGGTGTAGGAGGCGGGTGGTCAATTGAACCGGTGGCATTTGTAGTCGTTGGCAAAGATGGAGCAAAACTTATGACCATTGGTGATAAAGAAAGTCTGACCGGAAAATTAATGGATTTGGCCCCTTCCGTTATCAATTCAGTAAAAGAAATGGTAGGGAATCAATCTGCCACGGAATCTAAGGAGGAGAATGCTGAATGAAACAAATTTCAGTAAAAGATATTATGGCAAAAAAGTTGCTAACCTTCACACCTGAAACAAAAGTTGTTGCAGCCATCAAATCATTAGTAGAACATAAATATTCCGGGGCGCCCGTTGTGGATGGATCTGGTAATTTAGTCGGTATACTTTCTGAAATGGATTGTTTAGAAACAATTATTCAGAATTCTTACTATTCAGACACCGGTGGATGTGTCGGCGATTTTATGTCAACAAAACTTGTGACTGTAAATCCTGAAATGGGAATTGTTAACTTGGCTCAATTTTTTCAAAAAGAACACTATAGAAGGCTTCCAGTAGTTGAGAATGGAAAACTTGTTGGACAGGTTAGTCGAAGGGATGTTTTAAAAGCACTACAATAAAATATTTTAAACACCTAATCTGGTGAATTAAAGAAGAGGTTTAATCATGCGGAAATATATTCATTTTTTACTTATTTATTTGGTCGGTTTATTATCGGCTGAATCACTGGATTCCACATTCAGCGATGCCATGAAATGGCGAAATATCGGTCCCTTCCGCGGTGGCCGATCATTAACTGCGGTGGGTGTTCCATCCCAACCGCTGACCTATTATTTCGGTTCAGTAGGTGGCGGTATTTGGAAAACCACCGACGGAGGTATCATCTGGGATAATGTATCGGATGGTTTTCTCAAGACCGGTTCGGTGGGAGCCTTAGCTGTCTCCGAATCTGATCCGAATGTAATTTATGCCGGGATGGGCGAAGCTTGCATCCGTCCGGTTATGACCTCCCATGGTGATGGCGTTTACAAATCTATGGATGCCGGTGACACATGGAGTCATATTGGATTGGAAAATTCCCGAACAATTTCTCAAGTTATTATACACCCTAAAAATGCAGATCTAGTTTATGTCGCCGTTCAAGGTGACCAATATAAAGATAGCAAGGAAAGAGGGATTTTTCGTTCCAAAGATGGCGGTGAAAATTGGGAAAAAGTTCTTTATGAGAATGAAAATTCCGGGGCCAGTGGTTTGAGTATGGATCAAAATAATCCGAGAATTTTATATGCATCCTTTTGGGATCACCAGCGCAAACCATGGCAAATGCGAAGTGGCGGTGAAGGAAGCGGCATTTACAAATCAATTGATGGTGGTGACACTTGGAATAAACTCACCAAAGGACTTCCAGAAAAAATGGGGAAAACCGATGTGAGTGTTTCTGGAGCAAATCCAAAAGTGGTCTATGTTATTGCGGAAGCTGAAAAAGGAGGATTGTTCCGTTCTAATGATGGTGGCAAAAACTTCAAGCGTGTAAATAGTGATCGCCTTCTCATTGCTCGCAGTTGGTACTACATCCACGTGTTTGCTGATCCCCAAGACGAAAATGTTGTCTATGTACTTAATGCACCTTTCATGAAATCCACCGATGGCGGTAAGTCCTTCAACAAGGTTAGTGTTCCTCACGGTGATAATCATGGACTTTGGATTAATCCCAATAATAATAAAAATATGATTAATGCCAATGATGGCGGCGCCAATATTTCATTCAATGGTGGCAAATCATGGTCAACCCAAAAGAATCAACCTACTGCACAATTTTATCGCGTGATTACTGATAATCGTTTTCCATATTACGTTTATGGTGGCCAGCAAGATAATTCTAGTGTGGCCATTCCTAGTGCCACCAGCGGCCGGGGCATTGACTGGTCCGATTGGTACCGCGCCGCCGGTTGTGAAAGTGCTTACCTGGCTTTTGACCCGGATAATCCTGTGGATGTTTATGGAGGTTGCTATCAGGGACTTATCCAAAAACTGAATGTCATGACCAAAAAAAGCCGCAGCATTATGGCCTATGAATATCTTGGATTAGGTTCGGTGGCCAAAGATCAAAAATTTCGCTTTAACTGGAATGCGCCCATAATCGCTTCACCTCATGATTCTGAAATAATCTACCATGCTGGAAATGTTGTTTTCAGAACACAGGATGGTGGTGATTCCTGGGATATAATCAGTCCTGATTTGACCCGTAATGAAATTGAAAAACAAGATATGGGCAGTATCCCCTTCACCAATGAAGCGGCGGGTGGTGAGGTGTATAATACTATCATGTACTTGGCTGAATCGCCCCATGAGCCCGGCCTCCTCTGGGCAGGCTCCGATGACGGATTGGTTCATATTACAAAAGATGGGGGTGATAATTGGAAAAATGTAACACCCAAAGGCATGGATGAGGGAATCGTCAATGCGATTGATATTTCGCCTCACAATCCGGGAACGGCATACGTGGCATTTACCCGTTATAAATTTGGCGATATTACGCCATACATTTACAAAACCACCAATTACGGCAAAAGCTGGACCTTAAAAATAAAAGGCATAGAAAAGGATGCATTTGTTCGCGTCGTGCGTGAAGACCCCACCAAAGAAAACCTCCTTTACGCAGGGACTGAAACAGGATTATATATTTCCATTAACGGTGGAAAATCCTGGGAGACTTTTCAATTAAACCTACCTATTGTTCCCATTACTGATTTAACTATTCGAAATAATAATCTTATTGCTTCCACCCAAGGTCGGTCATTCTGGATTTTGGATGATCTCACCATGATTCACCAATATAAACCAAACGATATGAAAAAAGATTTTCATCTCTTCACTCCCCGAACAACTTTTCGAACATCCGGCGGCAACGAGGAATCTAAGTTGGTTGGACAAAACCCGCCAACTGGTGTAGTACTCCAATATCATATTGCTCATGAGATTGAAAAAGAAAGCATAGTCAAAATGGAGTTTTTGGATGATAATGAAAATATTATTCGGACAATTACAAATCAAAAGAGTAAATCCGCAAAAACATTTGGAGGCAGTTATAATCCAGTGAAAATTCCAGCCAAAAAAGGCATGAATCGCTTTGTGTGGAATTTTAGGATTGATGACATTAAACTCGTTCCTGACGTTTCTTTCTTCGGTGGATATAGTGGTTATCGTGTGGGGCCGGGTCAATATTCTGTTCGATTAACCATGGGTGAAGAATCCACAACTCAATCATTTAAAATTCAACAAGATCCAAGGATTGACATTCGTAATCGTGACCAAAATGAGCATCAATCACTGATGGCAGACCTTTACTCACAAATCAACGATCTCCATAGTTCTATCGTAAAGGCGCGTAGTATCCGCAGCCAAATTCAAAAAATGAATGAAAGATTAAAAGAAAAAGATGCAGTTCAAGATCTCATTCAATCAGGAGAATCTGCCATTGAAGCAATTGATAATTGGGAAGGTAACGTTGTTCAAACCAAAATGGAAACATTCCAAGATGTTGTCAATTTCTTGAATCGACTAAATGCCCATATGCTGAATTTGCTCAGCACCATTGATGGGTCTGATCCGCCACTCACCCAAGGCCAAAGGCAACGTTATGCAGACCTTAGTGAGGAATGGGAATCCTATAAGAAAAAACTGAATCAGATCATGAATAATGAAATAAGTGAATTCAATCGACTCTATAAAAAAGAGGATCTTCCGGCAGTTATAATCCCGGAATAACCACCACCCCTTAGTCCCCTCCTCTACGAGGAGGGGATTCCACAAAACGATGATTTGCTCCATTATCTCCCATCCTTTCTAAGGAGGGGACTAAGGGGTGGTTTTAATAAAACCATCTTCTGTACATTCTTTTGAATATTAATCTCTGTCATGAAAGATCATTTCATAAACCCCAAAAAGCAAAAGTGGATTCGTAAACTATTAAGAAATCACCCAACTCCCTGGGAACATAAATTATGGCAGCATCTAAAGGGCCGTCAATTAGGTGGTTTCAAGTTCCGTCGACAACAGGGAATAAATGCAAATGTAGTGGATTTTTTCTGTCCAAAACTAAAACTGATTGTCGAATTGGATGGCGCGGGGCATCTAAGTCCTGCAACAAAAAAGAAAGACATAAATCGGGAGGATGAATTGACTGATTTAGGATATCATATAATTCGATTTTATAATAATGAAATTGATGAAAATCTTGATGGCGTTTTAACTATAATTGAAAATGAATGTATTAGATTATCACATTGACCACCACCCCATAATCCCCTCCTCATAGAGGAGGGGATTCCATAAAATGATTATTTATGTCCACTTCTCCCCTCTTTTTTAAGGAGGTGATTAAGGGGTAGTTCCATTATACCCAAAAGTGAATTTTATCATCTGATATTAATCCATTAAGATTTTTGCGTAAAAAATCTTCAACTGATTTCCGCTCTACTTGTGGTATGGTCATCACTCCCCCCTCATTCACATAGTTCTTATAGTATTCTTTTGAAATGGGTTTCGACTTCCGAATTCGCCGAAAATAATCCTGCCCCATTCGGAATACACCCACTGTAATATCATAAATATTATCACCATCTATTTCAGATTTAACATAATTTAAGAATTCTGAATAATCAGCCTCCCAATCGGGATAAACTAAAACCGGATCAAAACAAAGACGCACCTTCCAACCTTTTTCAATGGCTAATTGAATAGCAGCAATTCGCCGATCCAAGGTTGGCGTATCTAATTCATTTTCTTTCACTACTTTTTTAGGCGAAAGCGTCCAAGCCAGAAGGACTTGATCGGTTGGTTCTATATCCTGAATTGCGCTGAATAGTGCGCTTTTCGTCCTGACCTCCAAATTCAAATCCGGATGTTGTTTGGCATAATCGATCCACATCCTCGTCATGGGTAAAATATTTTCAAATGCCATGAGGTCAGTATTGTAAGAAATGGATAACATGAGTGGATCATTCGGAAATTTTCTCTTTATAATTTCATCTTCAACGGCTAATTGCATTTCCGATTGATTTACAAAGACCACCATATTTGCCGATGGATACATACCTTGCAAAAAACAATAATCACAATTATAGAGGCAATTTAGGAAGGGCGTATTATAATAGAAATTTTTAAAACCGCCATCCTGAAGAATGTCAGTACCCTTATAAATGAAAGGCGGTTTTTTAATGGCAAGAATGAGTTTCATGGATTTTTTCTGCGTTTGAAAATCCTGCGCCGAACGATTAAATACCATTTTATAGTCAGAAATTTCCACCACTTCTGCTTTGGGAAATCGCCTTAAACATTGATCTGTTAAAGGAAACTCAAAAGCGCCCGACTCTACATAAATATGTGAAAAATCAGGTAGAAAGGAATTGTCTGATTTCGCCAAAGATTCGATTCCTTTCCTGTTTTGTTTTGGACTCCTTATCAAAATAAAATTTCATATTTTTCAATTCTCGACTGCTCCGTTTTATATAATTTTCTGACCAATCGACCAACTGGATATATTGAGTTTCTGTGAATTTCAATCGGACAGCACCACGATTAATCATTTCCATTTCTGCTTTGTTTAGAATATTTCGGTCAGACAGTACTTCATTGTCAAGCCCATCCAAAATGGTTTGAATTTTTCCAATCTGATTTTTAATCAAACCACTCACATCTAGCGATTTCCAATCTTTAACATCCATATGATCAGACACGACCTTCAAAAATATGAGACGATGGGGTGGCACCTTTTTAACCATCAATCGGAAAATGATACTTCCTTCCATATCTACCAATCCTTGGTAGCGATCCCCATTTTCTGTTATACCTTCAGAAACTGTGGTAAGGTGTTTTTCTTTCAATACGTGGCGCAATAAAATATCTGGAAAGAATGTCTGCCCCGAATCTTCATCATGAATTGCATTCACAAGATACAATTCGCCAATGGATGTATCCTCAGGATGGCCGCCGGCAATGCCAATATTTAAAATGACTGTATCACTAAAATCGGTAATTTGAGTTAAAAATGCCTGAAGGCGCTCTTCTGTTTTATCTTGACCAACTCCGGTAATAAATAACGAAATATTATCTTTTTGATATAAATGGGTGGTGGAATCTTTGATTAATCCGTAGGCCTCTATGAAAGGACGTGCTTCAGCCTTTAGGGCTGAGAGAATGAGATATTTCAATTTAGAAAGTATAAATTATATTGTGCAATTACCCAAAGGCAAAATGCTTATAAATCCCCTGGTGTACATGCCAAGTGCATTTAATTCCTTGGGGGAAAATGACATAATCTCCGGCACCGATGGATACAGTTTCGCCATTTTCAGTTTCAACATCCACCTGTCCTTCTATGATGTAGCATGTTTCTCGTTCGCTGTATTCCCAGGGAAAATCAGATTTATCACAGGACCATGTTGACCAGGAGCGAATTCCTTTTTCCTGGATCTCGTCCTCAGAAAGTTGTTTAACAATTATTTCAGACATGAATTTTCTCCTTTAAGAAGCTGCGCAATTGGTTTACCATTTCAATGCTATGAGTTCGGGCATTAGTTTCCAAATCAACCAAATCACAGATGCTGAGCGATTCGGTCATTTTCACGGTATCTTCATACCCGTGCATTACGTCTTTCGAACCGGTAAATATTAACACATTTTGATGAATTATGCTTAGACGATCCCATACTTTATACTTGGAAAAATTAAGGGCCGAACGCCGCAGTCGAGATGGGTTGGCCTCGTCCAAAGAACGAGCATATTTTTCATACTGCTTCGGATCGGATTCCATGTTTATATATTTCTTTTTCATATACCATTTCACCGACGGTTTAACCAAATAATATAAAACTGGTGGTGTAATGCGAGCAATCCATATCCATAATTTTGGTGCGTTGAATTCTGCATTAGGGCCGATCAAAACCGCTAATGATGGATTAATCTTATTTCGGCTCATGGAATCCAAGATGACCGTGGCACCCAATGAACTACCAAACATGATATATCCATTTTCTTCCATATTGTGATGATTTAAAACAAAAGGTAAATCATTCCCCAGCGTTTCAATACTAAGTATTTGTTCTGTTTCATGGATTGCCGATCCTTTCTCTCGCGTTTCTACATAATAAACCTCAAAATCTTTGGTCATTTCTTTCAACACGATTTCCCAACTGTAAATTAGGGAACCCCAGCCAGCCAAAAATATCAGCGGTGGAAAGGGCGATAATTTTGAAGGTATAAAATGAATTTCAAATAATTCCACACCGTCAGAAACAGGGATGAATGCTGTGGTGTATGAACTACCCACCGCGCAATATTTGGAATATTCAGACATCGATTAAAAGAAGTATAGAAAAAAGTGGGTTGGTTTATTCGCCTTTTTTGACAATCCGAATATTTAATTCTGCCAATTGGACCTCAGAGACTGAACTGGGTGCTTCATCCATCAAAGAAGCGGCGGAAGTTGTTTTTGGGAAAGCGATGACGTCACGGATATTGTTGGTACCGGCTAATAGCATGACTAAACGGTCGAAGCCAAAAGCGATACCGCCATGGGGCGGAGTACCGTATTTTAACGCTTCAACTAAAAAGCCGAAGCGGGCCGTAGCTTCTGCTTCATCCATACCCAATAGTTCAAAAATCTTTGCCTGGAATTCCGGCTTATGATTCCGAATAGAACCACCGGCAATTTCATAGCCATTCATAGTGAGGTCGTACCCACGGGATTTGAGTGAACCGGGATCCGTTTCCAAATCTTTAATGTTAGAAGAGGACGGGGCAGTAAATGGATGATGCCTTGCAATATATCGATTCGCTTCTGCGTCAAATTCAAACATTGGAAAGTCCGTGACCCAAACAGGCTTGAATTCCCCTGTATTAGAAAGACCCTCAACTTTACCGATCTCAACCCGTAAAGCGCCCAACGCAGTTTGGGTTAATTCTTTTTCATCACCGATGATGAAAATAATGTCGCCGTCATTTATATCGGTTGAACTGATTAATTCTTTTTGCAGTTCTTCACTGAAAAATTTAGAAATACCGCCGGTTAGCAATCCGTCCTCGGCCTTCATCCACGCCAACCCTTTAGCTTTGTATTTTTTCACAAAGTCCGTAAATCCATCAATATTCTTGCGGGAGTATTTGGCCCCGCCGGGAATCACCAATCCTTTAACGATTTCTGCGGACTTAAATGCATTGAATTCAGATTTATCTGTGAATGGTTTTACATCCTGGAGAAACATATCAAAGCGAGTGTCCGGCTTATCGGAACCATATTTGTCCATGGCTTCATCCCAAGTCAAGCGCGGAAAAGATTTAGGTAAATCAACACCAATCACTTCATTGAATACATTACAGGTTAACCCTTCCATCTGGGCGTAAATCATTTCTTCATCCACAAAGGACATTTCAATATCAATTTGAGTAAATTCCGGTTGGCGATCGGCGCGGAGATCTTCATCCCTAAAACATTTCACAATCTGGAAATAACGATCATAGCCAGAAATCATGAGAATCTGTTTATAAATCTGAGGCGATTGAGGTAAGGCGTAGAACTGTCCATGGTGGATTCGGCTGGGAACTAGATAGTCCCTAGCGCCTTCAGGCGTGGATTTCATGAGCATTGGTGTTTCCACTTCCATAAAATCTTGATCCGATAAATAATTGCGGACAGATTGATAAGTCTTATGACGAATCTTCAGATTATTCTGAAGTTCGTCCATCCGCAATTCTAAATAACGATATTTTAAACGGAGGTTTTCTTCCGCGCTGTTGCGATCGCTTATAATAAATGGTAACGGTGCCGCTTCGTTTAGCATCTCCATTTCAGAAATGATTACTTCAATCTCTCCCGTGGCCAATTCCGGATTGACTGCCCCTTCATTACGGTTTTGGACTGTGCCTGAGACGGATAAGACATCTTCCATAGAGAGTTTTTTCACCGCATCAAAATCACCGGGATAGTCTTCTGAATTAAATACAATCTGGGTTTTACCGTAGCGGTCCCGCAAATCCACAAAAACCACTTGGCCATGGAGGCGGACTGTATTCACCCAACCGTTTAAAATAACCGATTTGCCAACATGGTTGGCATTCAATTCACCACAAGTATGTGTTCTTTTATTCATTTGTAAACTTTGAAAGTTGAAACAATGAGACTTGAAAAGTCATTTCTTATTTCGTTTTGATATGGATACAAAAATAGCAACCAGTTCATTTGCTTCAACCATTAATTCTTTTAATTTTTGTTTTTTAACAATCTCGGCTTCACCTAGAATATCTAACCAAAAATAGCATTCATCTGCTTCTTCGATTACAATTCCCAATTTTGCCACAAATTCTTTTTTACTTCTTCCTCGAAACGCTGCTCTTGTATTAGCGCCAACGGAACAACCAGACCTCAATAATTGCTTTCCAATTTCATAGGATGCTGTTGTTTTTGGAAGAGACTGAACAAGTTTAATAATCCGAAGAGAAAATTGTTTAGTTCGGAATTTTAAATCTGTATCAGTTTCTTTAAAACCCATCATACAATTTAAAAATAAAAAACCCGAAACGAGAACCGTTTCGAGTTTCTTATTTCAAGTTTTTAATTTTAAAGAAATTCTACCGGTTGGAAACTCTGAGTCTATTTATTGCTCTGAGTAATGCTACTTCAGCCCGATCCATATCTGAATCTGCTTTGCCGGCAATCCGTTCTTTGGATCGCTGCATGGATGCTTCCGCACGACCAGAATCTATCTCACTGGATTTCTCAACTGTTTCAACCAGAAGTTGTACCTTTTCTTTGGTGATTTCAGCAAAACCGCCACTGGTTGCATAGAAGAAATCTTTGCCCCCTTGGGTTACTTTGATTTCGCCCACGTCCAATCCAATCACCGCTTCACGATGGCTGGCCATTACACCAAAAGAACCATCGGTTCCGGGGCAGCGCAGGTAGGACACGTCACCTTCTTCAAGGATGCGTGTCGGTGTAACAATTTCCAGGTTAAAAGTGCTCATGGTCTAATTAGGCAGCTTGTTTCTTTGCTTTATCCATGGCTTCATCAATGGTACCCACATAAGCAAATGCATTTTCATGGAGGTCATCCACATCACCATTTAGAATCGCTTCAAATCCGGAGATTGTATCTTCTAATTCAACATAGCGGCCGGGGGTACCGGTAAACTGTTCCGCCACATAGAATGGTTGTGAGAAGAATTTCTGAATTTTACGGGCACGGGATACAACTTGTTTATCTTCATCAGACAATTCGTCCATCCCGAGAATCGCAATAATATCCTGTAAATCTTTATATTTCTGCAACACACCCTGAACGTTTCTGGCTACGTCATAATGACGGTCGCCAATCACACGGGGGTCCATGATTCTGGATGTAGAGGCTAACGGATCCACAGCGGGATAAATACCCAATTCAGCAATTTTACGTTCCAGAACAGATGTTGCATCTAAGTGAGCAAATGCAGTTGCAGGGGCCGGATCTGTCAAATCATCCGCCGGTACATAAACGGCTTGGACAGAAGTAATCGATCCTTTTTTAGTCGATGTAATGCGTTCCTGAAGGTCACCCATTTCAGTAGATAATGTTGGTTGATATCCCACAGCAGAAGGCATACGGCCCAATAATGCCGAAACCTCAGAACCAGCTTGAGTGAATCGGAAAATATTATCAATAAAAAGCAGCACATCCTTACCTTCTTCATCACGGAAATATTCTGCCATAGCTAAACCACTCAATGCCACACGAAGGCGCGCGCCGGGAGGTTCATTCATCTGTCCGAATACCATGGTGGTCTTATCAATAACACCAGATTCGGTCATTTCATTATAAAGGTCATTACCTTCGCGGGTACGTTCACCCACACCGGCGAATACAGAATAACCGCCATGTTCCGTAGCAATATTACGGATTAACTCCTGAATCAAAACTGTTTTACCCACACCGGCACCACCGAATAATCCGGTTTTACCACCTTTGGTGTAAGGCTCCATGAGGTCAACAACTTTAATACCGGTAACCAATATTTCTGTTGAAGTGGTTAAATCTTCATGCTTTGGGGCAGAACGGTGAATGGGGTTGGTCTGTTTTGTTTTCAGTTCGCCCTTACCATCAATGGTATTTCCGAGCACATCAAAAAGACGGCCCAATGTTTCCTGGCCAACAGGGACAGAAATTGGAATACCGGAGTCAACCGCGGACACACCACGGGTTAAGCCATCAGTGGAATCCATGGCAACGGTACGAACAATACCATCGCCTAAATGTTGAGCAACTTCTAGTACAAGAGTACCTTCATCACCACGATCCACCTCGAGGGCGTTTAAAATTTCAGGGAGGCGGCCGTCTTCAAAAACGACGTCAACCACGGCACCCATGATTTGAGAAATTTTACCTGTCACTTTAGACATATTGGTATTCCCTTTTTATTTTAGTGCTTCAGCACCGCTAACAATTTCCAACATTTCTGTCGTAATCGCTGCTTGTCGTGCTTTGTTGAATTCTAATGTTAAATTTTTAATCATATCTTCCGAATTACTAGTGGCATTTTCCATAGCTACCATTCGGGCTGCTTGTTCACTGGAATAGGATTCCAGCAAATATTTCCACATTTGAACATTCAAATGTCTCGGTACCAGTGATTTCACAATCTCATCTTTGGATGGTTCATAGAGCCTGTCAGCAACAGCACCTTCACCTGTTTCATAATCCAAAGGTAGGAGTTTTTCTGTCAAAACCATTTGAGTAGCTACACTGACAAATTCATTATAAACCACATGAATTTCATCCACATGACCATTCAAGAAATGACTAACAATTCCGTTACCGATCTTGATGGCGTGATTAAAATTGAGACTTCCCCAAAAATCCACATATGTCTCAATAATATTATATCCACGAACTTTAAAATGGTCACGTGCTTTTTTACCGATGCAAAAGACATCCACATTATCCTTTCCCAATACATCAATTTCATTTTGAGCTTTGCGAAGGATGGAACTATTGAACGATCCGGCCAATCCTTTATCGGATGTAACCACCACATAAGCGCTTCGTTTTACTTCTCGCACATTCAATAATGGCAAAAGGTCACGATCCACATCGGGGAGTAAGTTTTGGATAATTTCAGTTAAACGGTTGGAATAGGGTCGTGCCTGTTCCATGTTTTCCTGAGCGCGACGCATCTTGGCAGCCGCAACCATTTTCATAGCTTTGGTCACTTTTTGAATGCTTTTGACGGATTTGATCCGATCGCGAATGTCTTTCAGGTTGGCCATTGTTTAGGCAGTAAAACCCTTAGTGAAATCAGAAATTGATTTTTCCAATCTTTTGCTCATGTCATCACTGATGACACCTTCTTTAGCGATTGCTTTCAAATCTTCCGAATTATTGGCTTCGAGATAATCAAAAAGCCCGGATTCATATTCAGCAACTTTGTCAACGGCAACACCGTCAATATATCCTTTGGAGGCAGCAAAAATAACGGCAACCTGTTTTTCTACACTTACAGGAGCATACTGACCCTGTTTCAGGATTTCAACCATACGCTCACCACGAGTAAGCTGGGCTTGGGTGTTTTTATCCAAGTCAGAACCAAATTTTGCAAATGCTTCAAGTTCACGATACTGGGCCAAATCTAGGCGCAATGTACCGGCAACTTTTTTCATCGCTTTAATCTGAGCGTTACCACCCACTCGGGAAACGGAAATTCCTACATCAATGGCAGGACGTACACCGGAGTTGAACAAGTTCTTCTCAAGGTATATCTGACCATCGGTAATTGAAATTACATTTGTTGGGATGTATGCGGAAACGTCACCTTCCTGCGTTTCAATAATCGGCAGGGCGGTTAAGGAACCACCACCCAAATCGGCAGAAAGTTTAGAGGCACGTTCCAATAATCGACTGTGAAGATAGAATACATCCCCGGGGAATGCTTCACGGCCTGGTGGACGACGAAGAACCAAAGACATCTGGCGATAAGCCACAGCCTGTTTGGATAAATCATCATAAATAATAAGGGCATGTTTACCATTATCCCGAAAATATTCACCCATAGCACACCCAGAATAAGGGGCAATGTATTGGAGCGGCGCTGCATCAGATGCGTTGGCTGCCACAACAGTTGTGTATTCCATGGCACCGTTGGCTTCTAGCTCAGCTACAATAGTCGCAACTGTAGAAGCTTTCTGACCGATAGCCACATAAATACAATAAACAGGCTCATCCCCATCGTGAGTATTTTTCTGATTAATAATGGTATCGATGGCTACTGCCGTTTTACCAGTCTGACGGTCGCCAATAATCAATTCACGCTGGCCACGCCCTACAGGGATCATACTGTCAACAGCTTTAATCCCGGTTTGAAGCGGTTGATTTACAGGTGAACGGGCCATCACACCCAATGCTTTTCTTTCGATGGCAAGGTGTTCGTTTGTATCGATGGGGCCTTTTCCATCAATGGGCTGACCCAATGGGTTTACTACACGACCTAGCATAGCGTTCCCCACAGGAACTTCAACCACACGATTGGTTCGTTTAGCCAAGTCACCTTCTTTAACGAGGCGGGAATCACCGAACAATACAAGACCAACATTGTCGTCTTCTAAGTTCAATGCCATTCCGAAAACACCGTTTGGCAATTCAACAAGCTCGGAGCTCATGACGTTTTCCAGTCCGCTTACACGGGCCACACCGTCACCAACTTCGATAACTTCACCCACTTCTGAAACGTCAACGGAAAGATCGAATCGAGCGATCTGTTCCTTTAACAGGGCAGTGATATTATCCGTTTTGATATCCATGGTTTCCTTTTTGAAGCGTTATGCTTCTAATAATGCAAGACGCATATTTTCCAATTGATTTTGGATTGATGCGTCTAGGAATTTATTTCCAACACGTAGTTTAATTCCGCCGATGAGGGATGGGTCAACATTTACATTTAGTTCAGTTGATTTTCCCAATGCGGATTCCAATGATGACTTAAGATCTGCTTCTTCACTTTCAGACATTTTGCCTGTAACATGGGCTGTGATTGAAACAAAATTCATTGCTTCAGCAAATTTCACCCCATAGGCTTTGTTGATAGATGTAAGCAACTTGACCAGATTGTCACCTTTAACCAATCCTAAAAATTCGGATATGATCGGGTGACACTGGTCACCAAGGGCAGATTTTACAGCTTCGGCCTTTTGGACTTCGCTAATCCGTTTGGATAATAGAAAAGCACGAAATTCAGGAGACACCCGCAAAGAACTGACAACCAATTCCAGGGAATCCTTTACCGCTTTTTCTGACCCGGATTGCGTCGCCACATTAAAAATGGCTTCGACGTAATTTTTAGCCTTGGACTCAAGCTTCATATGTTTTCACTTTTTTAAGTGACTCTTCAATTAGAGATTTATTATCCGCATCATTCAGGTTTTTATTGATCAGCTTTTCTGCTACCAAAAGGGAAATGTTGACCACTTCCTGTTTGATATCAGCAATTGCTTTATCTTTTTCTACCTGAATTTGCTTTCCAGCATCATCGCGGATCTTTATCGCTTGCTCTTTCGCTTTCGCAATAAGGTCATCTTTGACTTTTTCTGCAGCAGCTTTACCATCGGTTAGAATGGATTGTGCTTCGGACCGGGCTTTGGCCATGATTGCTTCAGATTCTTCGTTGAGCCGTTCCAATTCTATTTTGGCTTTTTCGGCATCAGCGAGAGAACTTCGAATCATACCTTCACGATCCTCAAGCATTTTGAGCAAGGGCTTCCAGGCAAATTTGGCCAGGACGAAAAACAACACCAAAAAGGTGATAATCGTCCAGATAAATAAGCCCGGATCGAGTTGAACTAAAGGGTTCATTTATTCACTCTCAAACTCGTGTCTTGTTTGAATTTTAGTTTACTTAAGGATCAACATCAGGAATGTGAAAACCTCAGCCAAAATAGCTACACCTTCGAGAAGGAATAGTGGCAGGTTAACAGCACCTGTGATCTTATCTGCAGCTTCGGGCTGACGGGCGATGCTTTCTGCAGCAGCAGAAGCGAATTTTCCAATACCCAGTGCAGCACCTATAGTTATCAAGCCAAAACCGATTGGCATTAATGTGGTAGCTTCCATTGTTTTATTACCTCTTTATTGTTTAATGATGAGAGTTGATTGCCATACCCACAAAAACTGCGGTAAGCAGGGTAAATACATACGCCTGCACCATGACAACAATGATCTCTAATCCTGATATAGCAGCAGCCATCGGTACGGCTACAAATGCCACGCCGATCCCGGCTACTGCCGAATGAAACATTTCGGCAAATATCGCCATGAGTGATAAAAGGGCCAGCAGCGCAATGTGTCCGCCGGTCATGTTCGCCGCTAAACGCATGGTCAATGCGAAAGGCTTAACGAATAATCCCATAATTTCTATGGGAAGTAAAATAATATAAACGGGCCAAGCCAATCCTTTGGGCACTAAATTTTTCCAGTGTTGGATAAATCCATGCGCTTTTGAACCGGCGATAATAATGGTAAAAAATGTAATTGTTGCTAAGGCTGCGGTTACATTGAAATTCCCTGTGGCCGTAACACCACCATGAAGAATTCCATTTATGAAATTATGGGAATCGCTAGCCGGAACACCTAGGACAAAACGGTTAAAGACACCCAACACATCAAATATTGGTACCATTCCAATGGCATTAGAGAACAAGATAAAAAAGAAAAAAGTAAGAATTAGAGGCGTCCATGTATTGACCCATTTCGGTCCTACATTTGGCGCAACAATTGAATCTCGGATAAACTTAACAACGCTCTCAATAGCATTGGCCATTCCCTTAGGTACACCATCACCTCTGCGAAGAAATTTGCGAATAGGGATAATGACAGCAACGGATACTACTGTTGCTACAATCCAGAGCATCATTACGTGCTTAGTGACAGACATATCAATCCCAAATAAATGTGGCAAATGCACGATGGGATGGTGAATGTCTGAATTCGAAACGTGGTGGATTATGTTATCGCCCACTTGGTCCATTACACTGGAACCTTGAGCTTGTTCACCGCCTGATATCATCTATTGTGTCTAAAATTTTTACGATTAATAAAGGGACTTCAACACTACAGCTTCTAGCGCGTGAAACGCTAGAAAAGAGCCCGCGAAGCTAAATACAAAAGGGTACGGATTGAAAGAATAAAAGTTAATAATTATCATTAAATATAAACCAAAGATTGCCATCTTCCCCACAAACCCGGTCATCAGTATTTTTGTTGTTAATTGGGGGTCTTTTCCTTTCACCCGGAAAAGTAAATACAATTCGACCACCGCCACAGCCCATGGCATAAAAATACCCCAAAATATTTCAATTTTAGAATCGGGCTCTAATCCGGCGCCCAATCCAAAGACACCTAAGGCTATCGCTGTTAAATAAATTATGGGTCTCATTTTTTAAATACAGACTTTGCTAATTCATAAAACCCAATCACAAGACCAAACCCCAAACCGATGAGTAAATATAATGGAGATGAATTGAAATATTGATCGATAAAATAACCAATGCCCCCTAAAAATAATATCGAGCCCATTAACGTATAAGCCGCTGCTGCAGAGGGGCCAGCCTGACGGACAAACTTTTGAAATTGATTAAGTGATTTACCTAAATGATTGTCAGGATCATCAATCATGTTGGTGAGAACGATCTTCCGCAGGCGATGGATTATTTTCATCCACCGAAAAACTCGAGGCTTTAGATCCCTCTTGGTCAGAATGATTCTCAACCGCTGGTGACTCAGTATGGTATTCCGGCTCAACAGTTGGCTCACTACCAACCAGTACACAATGGCCCTGAAACTGGGCGCCTTCTTCTATCACCAATGATCGGTAAATCAAATCGCCTTTAAGTTCAGATTCTGCTCCAAGAATAGCGCGGTTTTCGACTCTTACATTTCCATCCACAATTCCACCTATTTGGGTATCATTAGCCTGGATATTACCATGGACCTCTCCGCCTCGGGCAACCCGTACGGGCCCTTCAGAAGTTACGTCCCCATAAACTTTTCCATAAACGGCAACGCCCCCTTCACACGCTATGCTTCCCTGAATGACGGCATCTGCGCCAATCATTGTATGTACATCTTTATTTTCATTCTTAGCCATATCAATTCACATTCATGTTTGTATTATTTAACGTCGGAAAATACGACAAAGGATCCACTGCTAGGCCTTCTTTCCATATTTCAAAATGCAAATGAGGCCCGGAACTCATTCCCGAATTTCCAGAGGATGCAATCACATCACCTCGACTCACTTGGTCATGTGAGTTTACCAACAAAATTTTATTATGCCCGTAGTAAGTGAAATATTCATTCCCATGATAGATGACCACAAGGTTTCCCAATTCCGGCGTCCAGCCGGAGAAGACTACTTGACCTCCTGCAGAAGCTTTTACTGATTCTCCAACTGGGACTGCAATATCAACACCATAATGCTGACGAGTACCATCTTTCTCTTTCTCATTCATTTCTTGTGTCAAATAGCCATTCACCGGAATCATGGATGGAATATTTTTCGTATCATCCGAAAGTATTGGTTTCAATTCTTTTGATTCAATCAAGTTACCATCCCCTGACTCACTCACTGTTAAATCGGTCCCCAATGCTTTCTGGACAACCAATTCCATTTGCTTCATCCGTTCCAAATCGCGATATAATTCCAATACTTTCGTCCGCTCACCGATAACTTCTTCATAGCGGTTTTTCATTCGGATTTGATCCATGGCTTTAGGTGTTAAATAGGTTAATGCCATTACCATTACTGAAAGTATGGTAATAATAGTGAAAATAATAAAAAAGGTTTTTCTCCGTGAAATTGAAAAACGTTTATTCTCTCCATCATGGTCAGGGATAATTAGGAAAGTATAACGGCTGGGATGCATATTATTTTTGTCGAAAGCGTTGCAAATCCAACTATTCGATTGACCGTAAAAGGTCGAGAATACGTTCCAAATCATCAGCAGAAAAATAATCTACCACGATTGAGCCACCCTTTTTGCCTTTATGATTCAGGCGAACTTTTGTCCCTAGGATAGAAATTATTTCACTTTCGAGCTGGCGGACTGTAGCATTTTTTGATTTTAGTTTTGATTTCTTGGGTTTGGATTTAGAATCGGCTTTACCTTTTACAATAGCTTCGGCACCTCTAACAGAAAGATCATGGCTCAATATCATTTGCCAAAGGTTCCGCATTCCCGATTGTGTTTTCATGGCCAGGATAGCTCTACCATGTCCTGCAGAAATTTTATTCTCCCGCAGACTTTTTTTAATTTCTGACGGAAGCTGAAGTAATCTTAATGAATTTGTAACAGTCGAACGGCTTTTTCCCACCGCTTTTGCAATATCTGTTTGGACGAGGCTGAATTCACCCTGCAAAACTGCATAAGCTTCAGCTTCTTCTAATGGGTTCAGATTTTCCCGCTGGATATTTTCAATCAATGCCACTTCCATCATTTCTGATTCACTGGTCACTTCAATGATATAGGCGGGAATCTGTTTGCGCTTAACCAATTTGGATGCTCGTAGGCGCCGTTCACCTGCAATAAGGATATATCCATTATCATCCGCACGAACAGTGATAGGTGTAATGACCCCTTTTTCTTTTATAGATGCGGCCAATTCATCCAACGCTTTGTTATCAAAATGTTTTCGTGGCTGGTGAGGGTTGGCTTTAATCTTTGAAATAGGAATGGTGGTCACACCTGCCGGAGAAATATCCTGTTTTTCTGGTGGTCGAATTAGAGCATCGATCCCCTTTCCCAATCGATTAGTTGCCATCGCTTAATATCTCCTCTACCAATGACATATAATTTTGTGCACCGGTAGAATTGGCATCATAAAGTAATGCCGGTTTACCAAAACTAGGTGCTTCACTCAACCGTACATTGCGCTGGATAACAGTTTTAAATAATTTTTCCTCGAAATAGCTACGCACTTCTTCTGCCACCTGTTTGGATAAATTTAATCTTCCATCATACATGGTTAAAAGTACACCCTCTATTTCCAGATTGGGATTCAAATTTTTCTGTACCAATCGAATCGTATTCAATAGCTGCCCCAATCCTTCTAATGCGTAATACTCACATTGGATTGGAATAATAACTGTATCGGAACAGGTGAGTGCATTCAGGGTAAGCAAACCCAGAGATGGGGGACAGTCAATGAGGATATAATCATATTTTTTCAGAAGTGGTTTCAGGACTTTTTCCAATTGATGCTCACGGGCCATAATACTGACCAATTCTACTTCAGCACCCACCAAATCACTGGTGGATGTAATAATATCCAAATGGTCCAGCTTTGTTTTGGTAATAACATCTTTTGATGCAGCACCTCGGATTAGGGCATCATAAATATTCCCCTTGGGATCAATGAGTAAATTTTCAATCCCCGTTGTGGCATTGGATTGGGGATCCAAATCAATTAACAAAGTTTTCACTTCTGATACAGCCAAACTCACAGATAGGTTGACAGAAGTGGTCGTTTTACCCACACCGCCTTTTTGATTTGTTAATGATATAATATGTGCCATAATAATACTGTTATCCTAAAAAAACAGTCGGGGAATTTAGGTGCGATAAATTTGGGGAAACAAGGTGATGAATAAATTAATTAAAAATTCAATAAATTCCTGACTATATTTGAAAAAGGTAAGTGAGCTTCACCACTTGTGTCCCTTGAATCAATTGTCTATCCTTTCCACTTATATCATAGCGTTGGTTTAACACGATAAACAAATCACTTCCTGGTGTATGAATCCAATTAATACGACAATATAATTGAAGCTGCTCCGAAAAATTATCATATTGGATTGATCCTTTCCCAAACCATCTTCGGTTTAATGCAACTTCAGCTGTAAATCCATAAACGTTTGCCGTGAATTCACCTTGACTAGGCATAAATATAATATTTTGGTTAGCAGATCCGTATAGGGTCAAATGATTGGAAAACTGTTTTCCAATGGAGCCAAATACACTCGTCTTATTTCCACCGAAATAATTTCCTTTTGAAATGGATAAATTACCCCAAACACCCCTGCTCTGATTCGTTCTGGCAGAAAATGAAATTTTTCGATCTTTATAATTTCCTTTATTAATTTCAACACCATTCCCCAACGTAAAATTATAATCTAAAAATTCTCTATCTTGACTGAACTTCACACCGATTCTATCCCTGCTTTCAAGGATAGCATCAATGCCGCCGCTTAGGGTCTCCGTTTGCTTCACGCCATCAAAACTGCGCACATCTCTACCATACACTGTAAACCGCAATTGGCGGATTAGTTTATCGCCTTGCCCAACCCTTGGCGTAAATCCTGCTAAGGCGCCTGTCCCCACCATATCATTCCGTTGTACAAACCCAAGTAATGGTTTAAAATCGCTACCGACTCGATGTTGCCCTGCAGTTAAAAAATATCGATCATTTTTTAAATCAATTTTGACCATTGAAGCATAAGGGTTTTGAGTATAATCAATGTCTTTTACTCTGCTATACCAAGCGGAGATACTGCTACTGCCCCAAAACCGCATTTGACCATCAATACCGTAAACAGAATTGCGCACACCTTTGGATGCCACATCCGTAAGGATGACCCCAACCGTCGTTCGATCGCGCACATCTTTCCTGAGACGAATTGCACTATAATGGGTTGCAGGCGCTTCTCCATTGCCTCGAGTATGAATATTCAATGCGCCGACGGAGGTATTCCCCACTTGGCCAAACATCCTTGCACCGCCAACGACATCCTGGTTCAATCCAATCTTTCGGCTAAAAAACACCTCAGTTTGTCGAGAATTTCCAAAGGCAAATAATTTAGATCGTGTCAAAAAGAATTCCCGCTTCTCCGGATAAAATAAATTGAACCGCGTCAAATTAATTTGAGCATTATCCGCCTCTACTTGGGCAAAATCTGTATTATACGTCAAGTTCATAGTTAAGTTAGATTTCAGCCCATAGTAAATATCAAATCCACCATTTCCAATATTATCATTAACAGATTTTTCGTCAGTTAATTGGTTTTGAGTACCACCAATAGCAAAAGGTTTTATCTTTATATCTTTACCTCTTTTAATATGCTTTAATCCTTTTAGATCTGCATATTGAGACACTTGATAAATATCAGAACTATAATTCAATCCAATATGTGGCCACATGACACTTTCATTTTTCCTATTGATATACCGCTTTATGGCCAACCCCATTGTTAATTCATCCTTGCTTGGGAATCGTAATGTTGTCCAGGGAATTGCAACTTCGAGAACCCAACCAAAATCTGTTACCTTACCCTCACTAATGTAAACGCCATCCCAAGCCCATTCATCAAGACCTGGCCGATTTTCATCTGAGATTAATGCATCATCTTGGGTTCCCAAGGGATTCATTTCAAATAGATAGGCGTTCCGTCGATCATGGTAGGTATCCAAAGCAATTTCTAATTTATCATCCCGATGAATCCATCCACCTCTATTTAAAATTGTGGCTCTTACTTTTTCAGGTTCTGAATCATAAAAGGTAAATCCAAAATATATGAAATCATTGTTATAGGCTACCCTCATTTCGGATTTTTCGGTAGGCGCACCCCCATCCAAGGGAAGGCGTTGGACAAATTCAGTAATAGGATTAATAGTCTCCCAAACAGCTTCGTCTAAAATTCCATCAATCTTTATTGTTTCATCGGTACGAATCGCAATTACTTCTGGTCGACCCTGGCCATAAATGATACAAAGTGCTATTAGAATGAATCGAAATGTAGATCGGACCATTTGCATATGATTTTTACCTTTTTCTGAAAAATAAAAAATAAACCGGAATCCCGGTTAAAACAAAAGTAAGATCTTGGACTGATTTATCTGTTTCATAATATGCCCTAAGCAGAACCAATACTACAATTCCGATAAAATATATAGCAGGTAAAACTGGAAAATATGGAATTCGATATCCATCAGTTTCACCAGAATTTTTTAGTCGAAACTTGAAAAAGGCTATGGTAGTAAATCCATAAAAGATGAGAATGGCAAAAACCATCCCTGCAACAATCGTTTCAAAATTTTGCCGCACTAAAATCAGAACGATTCCCCAAAAACAATGAGCAATAATGGCATTGGCGGGTGTTTGGAATTTCGTATCAACATGGTCAAACCATTTAAACATTAAACCATCTTTAGCCATAGCATAATAAACTCGACTGGCAGACATCATAGTACCGTTGATACTTCCTGTGGCAGAAATGATAACCATAAGTGAAATCAATCCAGCTCCAATATTACCAAATAATCGAACGGCGGTATCAGAAGCAACAATTGTGCTAGACCGCATCCCCTCCAATCCAATAACCGTATGGTATAATAAATTTGCACTTATGTAAAGAATGACGATTACCAACATGCCGTATAACATGGATTTAGGAATTACCGATTTCGGATCTTTCATTTCTCCAGCCACATAGCCAACCCGATCCCATCCGATAAATGAAAAAAGAATAAGCATTAGAGCTGCCACCATATTGCCGATTGGGCCTAAGGATGCCGTTGTTTCAGCAGTCTCGGATAATCGCGAAAAATCGCCATCCACTATGACAAATCCAATGATGGCAAATATAAAAAGTCCGCCAATTTTAATGGAAGATGAAAATTTGTTATAGAAACTCGCTTTGGTCACACCGATATAATTCAGCGCACCAAATAAAATAATTACTGCAATAGCGACTAAATTCTTTTCAAACTGAACCATGGGGATAAAATATCCTACATAGTTTGCCGTGATTAGACTTAACCCTGCAGCCGGGCTGGTTCGAATAATAACCAACTGGGCCCAACCAAACAAAAAGCCCCAAAAGGGGCCAAATGCTTTTTCGATATAAACATACTCGCCGCCAGTTTTAGGGAAGCGACACCCCAGTTCCGCATAGATAAGGGCACCCACATAAACGAATGCCGATACACCAATCCATAAAATAATAATGGATGAAAAAGATTCAAGATATCCCGCAATTATTTGAGGTGTTGCGAAAATGCCTGAACCAATAGTGATACCCACCAACAGGGCGATGCCGTCAAAGAGGCCCAGTGATTTTTTAAGTTTTGTCATGGCATTAATTTACATACTTTATTCCTTTGTGTATGGGAAGTATAACCCATTAAATTTTTTGATTCAATAATTACACCTTAACCTTAGTTAAAGAAATATTCAATGAAAGCATTAGTTAAAAATTCCCCCGAACAAGGTATTTGGATGGAAGACGTCCCAATTCCCGAATGTGGTACGAACGATGTCAAAATAAAAATCACCCACACAGCCATTTGTGGAACGGACCTCCATATATATAAATGGGATGAATGGGCACAACGCACATTAGAACTTCCTTTAGTAACGGGTCATGAATTCTGTGGTATCGTAGAAGAGATTGGTCCCGGCGTAACCCACTATAAACAGGGGGATCGTGTTTCCGGAGAAGGCCACATCACCTGTGGTTATTGCCGAAACTGTCGCGCTGGAAAACGTCATCTTTGTCACGATACTGTCGGCGTGGGCATTCATCGTGCCGGCGCTTTTGCAGAATATTTGGTCATTCCTGAATCCAATGTCTGGCCCATCCATAAAGATATACCATCTGAAATTGCTGCCTTTTTCGATCCATTTGGCAATGCAGCTCATACTGCATTATCTTATGAAATGGTGGGAGAAGATGTGCTCATCACCGGCGCGGGACCTATTGGCATCATGGCTGTGGCCATTTGCAATTTTGTCGGCGCAAGAAATGTAGTCATTACCGACGTAAATGAATACCGACTCGATTTAGCTAGAAAATTGGGCGCCACCAAAGCAATCAATGTGTCAACAGAAAAGATTAAAGACAGTTATAGCGAACTCAATATAGTTAATGGATTTGACGTTGGGTTAGAAGTGTCCGGTAATCCATCGGCGTTCAAAGATATGTTGGCGAACATGTATCACGGCGGACGGGTTGCGCTTTTGGGCTTATTACCAGAATCCACCCGGATCAACTGGGATGAAATCATTTTTAAGGGCCTCCATGTGAAAGGTATTTATGGTAGAGAAATGTATGAAACATGGTACAAAATGACCCAAATGTTGAGGAGTGGTTTAGATATATCCCCCGTCCTTACGCATCAATTCCCTGTGGATGAATTTCAAAAAGGGTTTGATGTGATGGCATCTGGCCAATGTGGAAAAGTCGTTTTAGAATGGGGATAAAAATATAGATTTTGCATTCAATTAATATGAGTAATTCAAAACAAATATATCAAGATACCCTTTCTCAAATTGAAGCAGAGGGACTTTATAAAAAAGAAAGAACAATCACCACACCCCAAAGTGTGGGAATAAACACAATAGAAGGTGGTGATGTTCTCAACTTTTGTGCCAATAATTATTTAGGCCTTGCTAATAATCCAGAAGTGATTGCTGCAGCCAAAAAGGCATTAGATGATCATGGATTTGGAATGGCTTCCGTCCGATTTATTTGCGGAACGCAAGACCTCCATAAGCAGTTGGAATCCAAAATTTCGGAATTCTTTGGCACCGATGATACAATTCTATATACCTCCTGCTTTGATGCCAATGGCGGCTTGTTTGAAACATTACTCGGACCGGAAGATGCGGTTATTTCTGATGCATTAAACCATGCTTCCATCATTGATGGTGTGCGTCTTTGCAAAGCGCAACGGTATCGTTATGCCAACAGTGACATGGCCGATCTTGAAGCTAAGCTGAAGGAATCCCAAGGCGCTCGATTGCGTCTTATCGCCACGGATGGTGTTTTTTCTATGGATGGTTTTATAGCCAAACTAGATGAAATCACTACCTTAGCCGAAAAGTATGACGCAATGGTTATGGTGGATGATAGCCACGCTACAGGATTCGTAGGCAAGACAGGTCGTGGTTCCGCAGAACATTGTGGTGTTATGAATAAAGTAGATATTTGGACTTCAACAATGGGCAAAGCATTAGGCGGTGCTTCTGGTGGATTCACCACAGGACGACAAGAAATAATAGATCTGCTTCGCCAGAGGTCTCGACCTTATTTATTCTCCAATACAGTGGCGCCGGCCATTGTTGCGGCCAGTATCAAAGTTTTCGAAATGCTTTCTTCTTCCACCAAACTTCGAGATAAACTGGAAATGAATACACAATATTTCCGTAAAATAATGACTAATGCCGGTTTTGATATAAAGGAAGGTATTCATCCAATTGTCCCTATTATGCTATATGATGCTGTATTAGCACAGAAAATGGCGGCGGCATTATTGAAAGAAGGTATTTATGTGATCGGTTTCTTTTTCCCTGTTGTACCTAAAGGAGAAGCTCGAATTCGGGTACAGATTTCAGCCGGAATGGATAAAGATCATCTTGACCGGGCAGTTTTAGCCTTTACAAAGGTAGGGAATGACTTAGGAGTCCTTTCTTAAATTGAAACGAGCCATGTTTTTAACTTCCCGTATTTGCTAACGCTTATGTTAATTGGGAAGAAAAAATAGAAAAAACCATTCTCGAAAATCTTGCAGTTCCACTTTGGAAAGTGGCCCATCGTTTAGTTCGTTGAGTCATAGACTGTCTCACTATTAATTAGCAAAAAGCCCCGTTTTATGCGGGGCTTTTTTTAATAAGATTCAATATATAAGAAAGCTATTTAAGCTTATTATATCTTGATTGATTCCAAAATAAACCAATGTCTTCATGAGAAGCAGGAGCCCAATATTTATTAAAAGCTTCTCTATCTTCTTTAGACTTAAATGCTTTTTCATACAACTTTGGCCCTGTTTCCAAATCGTCAGCATCTGCCATAGAAGCAAATTCTGTAATTCTAGTGATAGGATAATATCCATTAGAAAGAGCTCCAGTCCAAAGATGGGTTACGGTACGCTGACTAATAATTTTATCATTCTTCATTGTAACTTTTTTATGATATTTCTGCATTAACTTATCACGCTCATCAGCACTTCCGCCTTCAACTTGTGATAATGGCTTCCAATATCGAGTCGTTACTGCAACCACTGTATTGGGATTATCTTTTGACTTTTTCTTCTTCTTCTCAAGCTTCTTACGATTTTCAAAAAGATGAACATCTTCATGGTATCTTTGGAAATATTTATTATTACCTGATACCGCGGCTTTTCGCTCATCTTCATTCGGCCAAGTTTTTTTATTTAAATCACCGCCAGTACCTGAATAAAGCGTTGCATCTTCCATGTTTTTAAATTCATTTAAAAAATTAACATCTGTTACTTTCCCCGTCCAGTAGTGTGTTAAAAAAAGTGAACTTTGCAATAGTTTTGTTTTTGCATTTCGAGCAGTATGGTACTCTAATAGAGCCTTACCTCTATCTCCCGATTTATGGCCATCAACTTCCGATACTGGTTTAAATTTGTACTTAGACCAAGCTATAACAGTATTACCTTCATAGTATTGCGCATAAGAAACTGTTGTAAGCATTAGTACTAATAGTATTCCTAATCGTTTCATTTAAGTATTTTCCTTTATTATTTTTATTGATTATCAGCTGAGATCCTTAGATTAAAACCGATTTTATCTCTAAGGATTTTGTACTCTTAATTTAATTTATTTCGATAAAACAAAAATAGATAAATTTTAATCTAATGAATTTCTTGATCTTTTTCATATGAATGGACAGCTCCTTTTTACTTAAAGACTTGAGTGATTTTATTTCTTTTTGCATTAGTCTCCTGATATTTATTTTATATCTGATTATTTATTAAGATTTCTAATAAATTTCAAATTGTTATTCTTTCTAAAGCTAAACAAGAAACAGCCTCTTCCAAAATTAATTGAATGGTAAACCTGATTTTTCGAATATTCAAAAAATCGAGTTATTGTTAACAATAATATAATGTTATTCCCATCGCTCTTGCTCCCCTCCTAAACAGGGGTTATATTCCTCGGCTTTTTTAACCCTATAATAATAAGATTCAATGAAAAGTAAACAGACACCAAGATTATTAATGATTGGCCTCACTCTCACTTGGGCTATTTGGGCCATCTGGCCTACGATCCAGTATCAAGGGCTATCCAATGCTGAAAAAGAAACCCTTCGAGAAGAAGGAAAACTAGACCCGATCGAGTCACGAACTATTAAACAAGGACTCGATTTAAAGGGGGGAATGTATATCGTCCTTGAAGTTGATTTGCCAACCTTGTTGGAAAATATTGCTGAAAACAAGGATAGTAAATTTAGTCGATCCATTGCATCTGTTCGGGAGCGACTCTCTCAAACACCAGAGGCAGATTTTTTCACCCTTTTTACGAATTTAACCAATCAAAACAAGCTAAAGCTATCTCGCTATTACTATGACCATGGATCCAGTAATAGTGATATTCTTTCATCTTTAGGAGAAGAATCAGAAGATGCGATTAACCGCGTTTTAGAAATTCTTGTAAACCGGGTAGATCAATTTGGTGTGGCTGAACCCACCATACAAAAACAGGGAAGCCAACGTATCATTGTTGAGCTTGCCGGCATCCAGGATTCTGAAAGAGCCCGGGCTCTTTTAGAAAGTACTGCACTCCTTGAATTTTTTATTGTGAAAGATATAAGCACCACAAACCAGTTGATGGTTAGAATTGATCAAGTGCTAAAAGGGGATGAATCTATCGCCGCCATTACAAAGGTTAAAGCTGCTGAAGAAAAAATCAAATCCCAGAAAAGTGATGATGAAACTGTATCCGTAAGTGAATTATTTGGTGAATCTGAAAATAGCGATACACAGTCTGATTCTGCTGCTGTTGATGAAAATATTTTTGCGGAACGACCATTTTCGGCCATGTTAAGAAATTTAGGACAAACAATTGGCGTACCAGAAAAAAATATATATGCTGTAAAAAAGATTTTAGAACGACCCGAAGTTCAAGAAAAACTCGCTGCTGTTGGCGGGATGTTTCTCTTTAGCCACAAAGCAGAAGAATACCCCTTGGTAGATGGTACATTAGAAACAATGTACAGTCTTTTTTTGGTTGAAGATGAGGCTGAACTCACAGGCGGTGTTGTGGAAGAAGCAAAAGCAAATTTAGGTCCTCAAGGGTCTACATCTGCCGGACAACCTATCGTTAATCTGTCTATGAATTCTGACGGTGCTCGAAAATGGTCAATCGTTACTGGATCCAATGTGGGTCGTCAAGTTGCGCTTGTCTTGGATAAAAAAGTGCATATGGCCCCCAATATTAAGGAAAAAATATCGGGTGGCGGTACCCTCATTGAAGGATTTGCGGATATTAATGAAGCGAAAGATATCGCAATAGTCTTGAGGGCCGGGGCATTGCCAGCGCCGGTGGACATTATAGAAGAACGGGTTATTGGTCCTTCTTTGGGTGCCGATTCGGTTCGCAGTGGAACATTATCTGTCATCATTGGCCTTGGACTTGTATTAATATTTATGTTGATTTACTATCGCTTTTCCGGACTTATTGCTGACTTTGCACTCATTTGGAATATCGTACTGGTGTTGGCAGTATTGGCTTCCCTTCAAGCGACCTTAACACTTCCGGGTATTGCAGGATTAATTTTGACCGTC